>Ga0265293_10004380_pt1 | contig 24960 bp, 25 predicted proteins | sample Munlanlewell138R_FD_192505 | JGI IMG/M metagenome (GOLD analysis project Ga0265293, IMG submission 192505) | Leachate microbial communities from a municipal landfill in Southern Ontario, Canada - Leachate well 138R | ecosystem: Engineered > Solid waste > Landfill > Unclassified | place: Canada...
CGAGGTTCTCTTGACAGTTAAGCTTAATCTGATCAAAATGATTTTGATAAATATGTGCATCACCTAATGTATGAACAAACTCACCTACCTCAAGTCCACTTACCTGTGCGACCATCATCAATAATAATGCATAGCTTGCGATATTAAAGGGGACACCTAAAAAGATATCTGCACTGCGTTGATAGAGTTGAAGTGACAATTTGTTATCTGCAACATAAAACTGTATCAATGTATGACAAGGTGGTAACGCCATCTTGTTGATATCAGCAGGATTCCATGCGGATAGAATCATTCGTCTAGATTGGGGATTATTTTTAATCTCATCTAAAATAAACTGTAGTTGATCAACACCGTTAAATTGACGCCATTGTGCTCCATATACAGGACCTAAATCACCGTACTTATTGGCAAAATTAGCATCTGTTTTAATTTTGTTTACATAGGCTTCCATCGATTCACCCTGATAATCAGAAGATCTTTTGAAAGCCTCATAAGGCCATTCATTCCATATACGAACATCATGGTCAACGAGATACTTGATGTTGGTATCTCCTCTAATAAACCATAATAGTTCATGGATAATCGACTTTAAGTGAACCTTTTTAGTTGTCAGAAGTGGAAAACCTTCACTTAAATCAAAACGCATCTGGTATCCAAAGACACTCTTCGTCCCAGTCTTTGTCCGATCCATCTTGAACGTTCCATGTTCCATGACGTGTCTACATAAATCGAGATAAGGTTTCATAAGAACCTCCTTTATTTCGCAAGTTCGTACAGTGCTTCCGTATAGATGATCGTAGCAAGTATTAAATCATCAATTTCAATATACTCGTTTTTTTGATGAATGTAGGTTGGTTTGCTTAAGAAGTGAGGACCAAAAGCAACCGAATTGGCCATCGCACGTGCGAATGTACCACCGCCGATATTGATTGGTTCTCCCTTGGTATCACCTGTGTGTTTTTGATAAACTTTCATCAACATCTTGACGAGATCTGATTTTGGATCTTTATAGAGCAGAAGTTGATGCTTATCAACTTCTACTTTTGCATGATAAGGCTTAAATGCACTTTTCAAACGTTCAACCACTTGATCAAAATCGACGTTATTGGGATATCTTAAATTGAGATGAAACTGATAGTTACCATCCTTTGTCAATAAGACACCGACATTATTGGTTAAATCTCCCATCTCTTCATCATGATATTGAATGCCTAGTTTATTGCCTAGATAATCATTTATAAGTAGTTTTTCATATGCATTGAGCATGTGAGATTCAGTTTGTTGTTCGATAAAGAAAGCTAATAGATAATCGATCGCATTTTCACCATATTGTGGTGTCGAACCGTGCGCACTCTTTCCATCAACTTTTAAATAAATAACGCCTTCTTTGAGTTCAGCAGAACCTTTGAGGTTATGTTTGGTTAAATACTGTTTGAATAATTTTACATAGTCCTTTACTGGTTTGATCTTCGCTTCTGCATAATCAGGTACCATATTGTCTCTAAAACCACCGGTAATTTCAACAACATCCTCGATATCCATTTGACCTTCAACAAAGATACGTGCAATACCTTTTTCAGCATAGATTAAAGGAAAATCAGCATCGGGAATAAATCCAGCAACCGGTGATTCTGGATAGACACTAAAATAGTGTCTCACACAACGCCAACCGGTTTCTTCATCATTACCTAGAATAAGTTTAATACGTTTTGATAGAGGAACTCCCAGTTCCTTCAATATTTTAAGAGCATAATATGCAGCAATCGTTGGACCTTTATCATCTTCTGTTCCACGACCATACATCTTTCCATCATGAATTTCTGCACCATAAGGTGGATATGTCCAATCATGACCAGCGGGTACAACATCCAAATGACCAATCATACCAACGAAATCCTTTTGATTACCATATTCAATATGTCCAGCATAACCTTCGAGGTTGACACATGAAAAGCCGTCTCTTTCTCCAAATGATAGCATTAAATCCAGCGCTTCCTTGGTACCTTCACCAAACGGTGCACCACTTCGATTTGGATCAAATGTTGTCAGTTCAGAATTGATTTGAATCAGTCTTTGTAAATCCTCAATCAGCTGTTCTTTTCGCTTTAAAACCTCATGTTTAAAATCAATTTTCATATTATCATCTCCTTTTTTCATTGTAACACAAAAAAAGACCGACTCCAATGTCGTCAGTCTTATTATGTGAAAATTAAGTTTGTCTTATCCGTTAATACGGATATTCCCGGTATCCACATCGATTTTAATCTGAATACTTCCATTTGTGGTCACGTGACGTGTACCTTGAGATATGCCATCAACTTTAATGTTACCTACGTCGGTTTTGAGGTCATAACTAAACATGCTTGTATCTTCAAATGTTAAGCGAACATCACCAGTATCTGATTCGATGTCATAAGAAGTTGCCATAGCTTCAGTGATAATGACATCACCTGTTGAAGATGTTATAACAAGTGCTCCTGTAAACGTCGAGTTCTCTAAGGTAATTCTACCCGTATCAACATCAATTGAGACCTGATCACCTATCACTCTAGTAAATGTCGTGTTACCTGTATCATCTGTTGATGTAATATCTTCTCCAGTAACATCGGTCAATGAGATATTTCCTGTATTATTGGATAAAGTAATCGATCCATCAGCTAATACATCTCTTAAGACAATATTACCCGTATCTGATTCAATTGAAACATCTTCTGTTTCAACGTTATTAACGTATGTATCACCGGTATCTGAAGTGATTGTGAGACTACCAACGATGATTGTTTCATCAAAGGATAATCTTGTATCTCCTGTATCGGTTCTTAGTTGATAATCAATGACCCATCCTTGTGGTATATAGAGATTAACCGTTCGAAGTTCCACCGGAACATATTTAAAGATTAAGAAGTTAAAGAAAATGTTTTTCTCTTTATGTGTCACCGAAAAGATTCCCTCAACTGTGTCATCAAATGTCCATGTATCTTTCGATTCATGTTTATAATAGGTCATACTAAATGTATCTTCTTCAACATAATGTACGATGATGTTTCTTGTATCTACATCGACATGAATCTCATTTAATGTCTGATCTGATGTTTCAGTCAACATTTCTCCATAAGCTTCTGTATCCGTAAAGAAACCTTTCAAATTCGCAGGATCAAGTCCCATAAAAAACGCGAGTACAGCCATAACAAGTCCAATTAAGATTACAACCCCTAATATTTTCATTAATACTTTCATTTTGATTCACCTCGTTTAGTAATTAATTTCGAAAACCAATAGATCAATTTTTTCCATATATAGATCATCATCTGATAGAGCCACAGAGATAGGATCACCATCATTGCAAAAACCATTAAACCAAATCCTAATACACCGATGAAGTTCGGAAGTGTAAGTCCTGCTTGGAACAGTTCAATGATATAGGTTCCAAAGCTAACAACCGCTGAGAATAACACTATCCATGCCGTAAAGATCATCGATACAACAAAGATTAATAATGAAATATATACAATGCCGAGCGGAATTAAAAACGGTGAACTCAAAAGAAATACGATAAGTTGTCGCGTGCTCTTTGAGACTTGTACATACGACTTATTGGGTCGTTTCATCAAGACTTCTGGTGTGATATCTTTCACGATTTTTTGGATATCATAATCCCTGACAATATCTTCAATCTTTTCGTTATTTGATAGACGGTCATTGATGATCTCTTCATAATAACTTAAAATATCTTGAACCTCGTTGTCGTAAAACTTGTTTTTTAGTCCGCGTTCTAATTCTTTCATCCATGTCTTCATATCTGCTTGCCTCATTTCGTCAAAATCTGGTAAATGATACGGATATCTTCCCACTCATGCAGAAATTCATCAATATGTTTTTTACCCTTTGATGTGATTTGATAATATTTGCGGTTACGTCCTTGGTAAAGGACATTGTAAGTATTTAATTCATCTGCTTTTTCTAGTCGCCTTAAGATGGGATAGAGTGTTGACTCACTGATTTCAATGTGTTCGGAAAGATCACTAACGATCTTATATCCATAGGAATCACCTTTGGTCAGGATAGCCAGTACAAAGATTTCTAAGACACCTTTTTTTACTTGTTCTCTCATAGTAGCACCTCTTATACTTGCTTTTCGATAGTATTATACATTGCATAGTATTGTTTGTCAATAAAAAAAGTTCATTTTTCTGAACTTTCTTCATCCTGCTTAATCTCAGCTTTGCTGCTCTGAGATAAATAGGTAATTCTTTCAGCAATAATATCGATCATCGTTAACCTTTTTTCCTCATTGAGTTCATATTTCCACGTCTGCAATCTCGCTTTGATAGCAACCATAACTCCTTTGGATGCATAAGATTCAATCGCTACAGCTAATCCTTCCCAGACGGTAATCCGAAAGAAATCCGTATCATAGTTACCATCCATATTTTTAAATGGACGCTGTACAGCTAGATTGATATAGGCTACTTTTCTACCATCATCGAGTGTTTTCATATCTGGATCTTGAGCGAGACGACCAATCAGTATCACTTGATTCAACATAATGTTCTCCTTTTTTCATTTAGTATAAAGAAATGATTCTTTGGAATCAAATGAACAAACAAAAAATAAGACTTCATTTAAAGCCTTATTGTCTTGACTCGATAGAAAAAAAGAAAATTTATGAATGTTACGATTAAAGATATCTTTCAATCCTATCAAAAAAGCCTTATTCAGGCTTTCTTATAAATCAGTAAGGATTGTGGAGACACACTCATCTCATGAAAAGCATCTCTTACATCTTCTAGAGTAATCTCTTTTAAGATATCGACAACATCAAAGAGATTTGTTCCTAAATGATGATATTTGCCATAGAGATAAGCTTTATACTCGAGTTGATTGAGTGCATAGACGATCTGCCCCAAATAAACTTTCTGATAACGGGTAAATGCATCTTCGGTAAGTGCATCAATACCTTCTTTTGTCAAAAAATCAATGAGCAATCGTTTAAGGGTATAAATCTTTTTGGATTCAGCATACAAAATCAAGCTTTCTGCACGATTCTCAAATTGGGTTGACAAAGAAAAATTCATGTTGATCAATCCCTTTTCCAACAACATTTCATACATAGATGACGAATTTCCAAGTAGTAGGTTTGTCATGATGGTCATCGTCATTTCTCGTTTGACCCTTTGTCTTGCTGTCATATGTTTAGGCTGCAGTTTGAATCCAATCATCAGCTTGTTAATTCCTAATTCTTTAGTAACAACACATTTTCTTGTACGCACGCGCTTGGGTTCTTTTGGATAAAGGGTTATGGGTTTCCAAGCCTTTTGAGGTGCATGATGTTCATAGTTCTTAAAATAGGTTTTGAGTGCTTTGATATCCACATGTCCTGCAATCACTATTAAACGGTTTGAAGGTTGATAGAAGGATTCATAGACATGATTGAGCACTTTTTCATCGATCTCTTGAATCGAATCCAATGTTCCTCCAATATCATAACGAATCGGATGATTGAAATAGAGCTGTTCCATCAGTTCATTATGCATGACCACATTGGGATCATCTAAATACATTTTTAACTCTTCACCAATAATATGTTTTTCACTCTCGACATTTTCCTTGTTAATAAAAGGTGTATCGATCATGTGCAATAAAAAGTCCAGTGCTTCCATGACGTTTTTCGTTGCATTAAACAGATAAGAAGTTTGGTTATATGAGGTCATCGCATTGGCATCGACACCCATTTTAGAAAACACTTGAAAAGCATCACCATCTGGCATAGCAAACACCTTATGTTCTAGAAAGTGCGCAGTACCATAAGGTGAGTCAAATATCGCATTATCTACTTTATATGAAAGGTTTAGAGCTCCATAGGGAATCGATAGTTCAACATAGGTTGAATAATAGGGATCATCTTTAGGTAATATATGTATTTGCATACCATTTTTTAGTTTGATAATATAGACATGTTCATTAAAATCGGGGTAGTCTTTTTGTATCATTTCGTTTCACCTTTAAGCACATAAATTGTAACCAGTGATAACATTTTTAGCGCTTGCCAAACATCTTCTTCACGAACACTTTCAATCGCATGTATTTTTTCCTCAATGGTTTCCTTGATATCAAATATATCCCTGATAAAAGCTCGTTTGGTCAAAACAGATTGATGATCAAGAGAACTCTTGAGTTGATGGATATAGTAGCTTTTCGCATCCCTTAATTCCTGTTCGGTGATTCCTTTTTCAATCACTTGATCGATTAATTCACGGATCGAAGTGATTGCAAAATCAAGTTGATTTAAATCAACTCCTGATGTAACAGTTAGGACACCTTTATGATAATCATACGCAGATCCAATATCATAACAGAGACCTTTTTCTTCTCTGATTACTTTGAAAAGTCTCGATTCAGGATAACCACCAATGATGGTTTCAGAAAGCAATGCTGCATCATATAACTTATCTTTTCTATAAATCGGAAAGTGATAACCCATGTGGATAATCGCTTGCTTCATATCGGTTAATTCGTGTTCAACGCGCAGTGACTTAGAACCTTCAAACGACGCTTTATAGGGCAAGTGAAACTTCTCGCTTGATCCCAATTTTTTTTGAATCAACTGAACTGTGGGTTCTTCGAGATTACCGTTGATAATCACATGTTTCACTTGTTTTTGAAATGCTTTTTGATAGTAGTTTTGTAGCTTGTTTAATGTCAGTTTTTTAATATCTGATAACGTTCCACTCATTGGATATCCATAGGAATCATGTTCAAAAAAGAGTTTGCTAAATCGATATCTTGCATACGCTCTTTTTCGATCCTTGAGGGTTTCCCACTCTTCAATGAGCATCCGTTTTTCATCCATGAACACATCGCTGTTCAAAGGTCTATTCGGTGATAGTACCTCCTCAAATAGCGAAATTGCTTCATCAATCAACTTGGAATCTTTAACAATCTTAGGATCAACAATCGTCAAGACAATCGAAATAACGGACAGGTTTCCCATCCGTTCTGTTCTCGTGCTAAAATATGCACCATAGAGATGTTCCATCTTTTCATTCATCTGTTTTCGTGTGGGATATGATGTTGATGTAGCAACCATTAGACGAGGTAAAAGATAGCGCATCGCGGTATTCATATGATCATCCAAATCGGTTAAATATAATGCTATTTGGATGGTCTTAAAATCATTTCTTAGTATAATCATTAGATACTATTCAAGGCGATTTCCATCATTTTTGTAAATGCTTCTTGACGTTCCTTAGAGGTTGTTGCTTCATGAGTGATGAGTGAATCTGAAACCGTTAAAATGCATGCAGCTTTTTTCTTTAATGCTTTGGCATTAGCGAAGAGTGCAAAGGATTCCATTTCAACAGCATCTGCACCATAGGTCTCATGAATTTTCTTAAAATCATCTGCATTCAAACGATAAAAAACATCGGATGAATGAATGCGTGATACATGCACCGGTATGTTTAATTTTTCGCTCGCTTTAATGATTCGATTAAAGGTTGATTTAGAACCTGCTAATATTTTTCTTGAACTGATACCCATTGTTTTCGCATAGCTCGATTCACTGTAAGCGTCTTTAGCTACGATGACATCATAGAGATGTAAGTCTTTGCTATAGGCACCACATGAACCAATACGGATAATGGTTTCAACATCATAAAATTTGAAGAGTTCAAAAGAGTAGATACCAATGGAAGGCATTCCCATACCTGAACCCATAACCGTGATCTTTTTCTTGTTATAATAACCGGTATATCCTAACATGTTGCGCACAGTATTGACTTCAACAACTTTCGTTAAAAAAGTCTCAGCAATATATTTAGCTCTGAGGGGATCTCCTGGCATTAAAACTGTTTTTGCGATTAAACTCTTGTCCTGACACTCAATATGAGGCGTTGGAATCATCATTATCTCTCCTTTGATTTATGATATCTATACCATTGGATGTACCAATGCGTGTGGCTCCTGCTTCAATCATTTTTAATGCATCTTCATAGGTTCGTACACCACCGCTAGCTTTAACTTGAGCGTGGTTGCCCACAGCCTCTTTCATCAATTTGACATCTTCTATTTTAGCACCTGATGTTCCAAAGCCAGTGGATGTTTTAACAAAACTTGCTCCTGCTTGAACAGCTAACTTAGATCCTCTTTTGATTTCTTCAGGTGTCAAGTAACACGTTTCAAGAATCACCTTGACAACACGTCCCTTTGCTTCATTGACAACCCCTTTGATCTCTTCTACAATCAGGTGATCGTTTTTGGAACGAAGCGCATGAACATTAATCACCATATCGAGTTCATCAGCACCATCTTCAACTGCAACCTTCGCTTCAAATGCTTTAACTTCTTTTTGATGTGTACCGTGTGGAAATCCAATAACTGTGCACACCAAAACATCTGATTCTTTGAGTTGTTCTTTAACATATTTAACCCAAATAGGATTGACACAAACACTCTTAAAATCATAGGTCTTTGCTTCAAGAACCAGTTTGTCAATCTGCTGTTGGTCGACGTTTGCACCGAGTTTGGTATGATCAATCATTTTATTTAGCTTCATGATTTTTTCTCCTTTTTCATGTATGAAGACATAAGATGCATTTTCATGCGTCTAGTCGAGTAATTTCTTGATCGATTCTTTTTGGAAGGTATGTGTAACTTTCATAAACTTTGTTTTTTTCATCACTTTAAACACTTTGCCAGAAGTCTTCTTTGGAATCACCTTTGTACCTTTGATAAATCCTGGAACATCGATAACATACTTATCGATGAGTGGATAGAGTTCTTCATAGCTGATCACTTTGATCTCGTTGGCTAAACGATAGAAAACATAATCTAAGTGAGGCGGAAAAACGGTGAGTGTGTGTTCCTTCCATTCGATACCAACAACAAGTTGTTTTTTCTCAGTCAACAAAAAGTGATACTTTGGAACATATGTTTCCAATTCTTTATAGTACTTTTGAAGTTCACCTAAATCATCTAAATAGCGCAGGATGCTTCCAAGTTTTTCCTTTGATAGTTGATGATAATCGCTCAGCAACACAGGATTTTTTGTGACGTATGCATTTTTAACCATATCAAACACTTTGAGAACCACTTCCATTTTAAAGGGTAGAACATCCTCAAACATTTCATTATAGATATGGAAATCAAAGCGATCACAAACCTTTTTAACCATTTCAAATAGGTGTTTAGCCAAATAGTCAGGCGTTAAAATAGGCATCTCTAAATGAAAATTTAAATCGAGAAATTTTGGCGAGAGTCGATAGATATCTGGAACTTGTGATTTCGGTGTAATCATAAAGAGTGAATCATGCTGTAAGCGTGGGTGTGTGTAATTAAATCTAACACTTTTTTCATCCATTTCGACATGAATGCCCTCAATCGATTCAAAAAATGCAATCAATTGTTCCAAATCAATCTTGCGTGTTTTCTCTTTAAAAAAGTGTATATTAAACAAAGCCATATCGTCACCCCATTCACTATCAGTTTATCACGAAGACGATGAATCGTCTAAGATTTGTTTCATCCATTTGATATCAGTTTGATCAACAAGTATCGGCGTTATTGAAATATATCCCTCATCAAAAGCTGCTACATCACTATCTTCATCCTCTTGATAACTGATGATCGAACTCTTGATATGATAAATATCTGGTCTTTCACTTTTAACAAATTCAGCATGCTGCAGTCTCGATCCCATCTTGGTGATTTTAACACCTTTAGGTCGTGTAAATGTTTCTCTTGGAAAGTTGATATTCAGTATGCCTGGACCCTCATAAAGTTTAGCTTCTAAAATTTCATCCATCAGTTTGATGGTTTCATCATAGAGATAGGGTAATTTCGTGTTATGTGCCGAGATAGCCATAGCATCCACACCCAACACCTTGGCTTCAATTGCAGCTGCCACCGTCCCCGAATAAAGGATATCTCTAGCAATGTTTTGTCCATAATTAATGCCAGATACCACCAGATCAAAGTCTACATTAAAAACCTTGAGACCCAAACGTGTTGCATCTGCAGGTGTTCCATCCACAACCAGTGTTGCCATCGAACCAAAAAGGGGTTCAGTGAGAAACGTTTCAATGCGATTACGAATCGTTATGGCATGACTTTTAGCACTTTGATGATCCTTCGGTGCTGCAACATAGACATGCCCAAACGGGGATAATGCGCGAACCAATAGTTGAAGCCCTTCTGCCTGATACCCATCATCATTGACGACTAATATATTCATTATTTTCCTCCTAGCACGTGATGACAACGATCACACAGTCCATTTTCATGAACATGTTTAACAACATTCCAACAACGATCACATGTGATTCCTTCGGCTGGTTTAATTTCAACCTTAAGTTGATCACCAACACTGAGATCAACAAAGGAAACCATGAGTACCTGATGGAGTTTCATATCCAATTTTTTGATCGCTTGATGCATTTCTTCTGTAACCTGAAGGGTGAGGTGTGCCTGTAATGATTTTCCGATGATCTTTTGTTCACGCGCATCCTCAAGCTTCTTAAGAATCATTTCTCTCATATCCATAAATGTTTGAAATGCTTGCATCAATGCTTCATCTGTTCTATTTGATAAACCTGGCATATTTTCCAAATAGACATCCTCTTCATGTTGAAAGGGCAAAAGCTGGTAAGCTTCAGATGTTGTATGCGGAATGATAGGTGTCAATAATTTGAGCATACCTAATGTCATATCGTAGATGGTTGACTGAACCGATCTTCGGTCAAAATCATCTTCTTTTTCAATATAGAGGATATCTTTGGTGTAATCGAGATAGAATGCGGATAGGTCGTTTGTCATAAAGGGGACGACGTAGCGATAGACACGATCAAACGCATAATTTTCATACGCATCGATAACATCTCTTACGAGTTGATAATACTTTAAGGTCATTACCCGGTTGATCATACCTCTCATCGAATACCCAATATAGTCTTTTTCTGGATCGAATCCATTTAAGTTACCCAACATAAAACGGAACGTATTTCTAATCTTACGATAACCTTCACTAATCTGCGTCATCATCTCGTTGGAGATGCGTACATCCGATTGATAGTCCACGGTAGCAACCCATAAACGTAAGATATCAGCACCTTGTTGTTTCATAACAACTAAGGGATCTACCGTGTTACCAAGTGACTTACTCATCTTTCTTCCTTGACCATCTAGGACAAATCCATGTGAAACAACCTTGCGATAGGGTGCTTGATTAAATGCTGCAACACCGGTGATAAGTGATGAATTAAACCATCCGCGATATTGGTCAGAACCTTCAAAATAGAGATCTGCTGGATAGGGAAGTCCTCTTGACTGCAAAACGGAATGTGATGTTCCTGAGTCAAACCATACATCCATGATATCTGTTTCTTTTTTAAAGATACCGTTTGGTGAACCTTTATGTTTGTAATTTTTAGGTAGTAAATCGATAGCTTCTCTTTCATACCAGATATCTGAACCCTCTTGTTCAAAAAGCTTAGCAATGTGCTTTAAGATGTCTGGATCCAAGATAGCTTCACCGTTTTCAGCATAAAAGACAGGGATGGGTACACCCCATGCACGCTGACGTGAAATACACCAATCTTCACGACCTGTAATCATATTAGAGATTCTAACTTCACCCCATACGGGTAACCAACTTGCGCGTTTAACCTCATCTAATAATTCTTCCTTAAGCTGTTCGATCGATGCAAACCACTGAGGTGTCGCACGAAAGATGACAGGCTTTTTGGTACGCCAGTCATGTGGATATGAATGGGTAAACTTTTCTTTGAAAAGCAATACCTTTTGATCTTCTAATGCTTCAACAATTTTTTCATTTGCTACTTCGTAGTAAAGTCCTTCAAAAGGTCCTGCTTCCTTCATCATGAATCCCCGATCATCAACGGGACATAAGATATCTAATTGATAACTTTTACCCACGCGATAGTCATCTTCACCATGACCAGGAGCGGTATGAACTAAACCTGTACCATCGGTATCTGTGACGTGTTCACCGATAATGATGGGTGATACTCTATCGTAGAGTGGATGTTTATATTGCTTAAATTCAAGATCAGAACCTTTCATCGTTCCAAGTTTCTGATAGTGATCCCATTTGAGCACTTTGGATACTTGATCAAGCAAGGTTTCTGCAACCACGAGTTTCTCGTGATTTACTTCTACAACGACATAATCAAATTTAGGATGTACAGATATGGCTAGATTCGCAGGAAGTGTCCAAGGAGTTGTCGTCCAGATAACAAAGGATGCATCCTTAAGTAATCCTTCCTTTTCTTGTGATGGAAACTTCACATAAACGGATGTCGATTGTTTATCCTGATATTCAATTTCAGCTTCTGCTAAAGCAGATTCTGAGGATGGTGACCAATAGACAGGCTTAAGGCCTTTATAGATTAAACCACGTTCAACCATCTTTGCAAATATCTTAATCTGTTCAGCTTCAAACGCATGGTCATAGGTAATGTAGGGATTATCCCATTCACCGAGTACACCTAAACGTTGAAATTGTGTGCGCTGTTTTTCGACCTGTTCTTCTGCATACTTTCTGCACAGTTTACGATATTCAACGAGTGACATCTCTTTACGATTAACACCTTTTTTGGACAGTGCAGTTTCAATCGGTAATCCGTGTGTGTCCCAACCAGGTACGTAGGGAACATAGTTACCCTTCATCGTTTGATAACGCAAAACAAAATCCTTCAGGATTTTATTGAGTGCATGGCCGATATGAATATCACCATTCGCATAGGGTGGACCATCATGTAAAATAAATGGTGTTTGGTTTTCATTCTTCTTGAGAACGTGTTCATAAAGTTTCAAATCATTCCATCTCTTTTGAAACTCTACTTCTCTCACACCTAAGTTTCCACGCATCTGAAAATCCGTTTTTGGCATGAGCAATGTGTCTTTGTAATCCATGTTATGTCTCTCCTTCAATATAAAAATAAAAGTCCTTATTGCTAAGGACGAAAAATACTTTCCGCGGTACCACCTTAGTTCTAAGATTAAATCTTAGCACTTCATTTGGATAGTTGCTCAAAGGTGATACTCCCTATACAGTGGCTACCGGGCTTTCACCATCCCCGACTCGCTTAATGCATCTTATAGTTTGCGTGTCCTTATCATCGCAATCTTTAATTATTATTCAACAATTTCCTTAAGAAAATCTTCCATGGTTCCATCATCATAGACATCCTTGGTTGCGAACATGAAAACTTTTTCTTGTACATTGACAATTTCTCCTGAAATGGCGTAAACAATACCAGAGAAAAAGGCAATTGCTTTATTGGCTTGATCGATATCAAGTGGCTCAAAGTTTAAAATGAGCGGTTGTCCTTTTAACAATAAATCAGCTAAACCAGTCAAATAGTTATCATCATCCGATGACATCTTTTCAAAGACAATCTGTTCAGACTTTTGGACAACTTTCTCTTCGATGACCTTGTTTTTCTTCACTTTGTTTCTTGAAAATAGTCCCATGGTCCCTCCTCATCGATCAGTTCTTTGAATTTACGTCCGATACGTAAATGTGTTGCATGATGTTTAAGCGCAAGCTCATAATCATCAGACATTCCCATCGATTTATACTTGAGTCCATAATGGGCAGCAAGCTCATCTAATCTCTGGAATGCTTCCTCGGTTTTTTGATTATCCTGATCCTTTCCAATAGTCATCAAACCGATTACTTCTATTTTATCATATTTTTTAATTTCTATTAGAAATTGATCCAATTTATCAGGGGAAATCCCACTTTTTTGATCCTCATCTGTCAAATTGACTTGGATGAAACACTTAACGAGGTGTGTCGCATATTTTTGAATAACTTCTGCAAGTGATAGACGATCGAGTGTGTGTAGATAATCGATACGATCAATCATCGGTTTCACCTTATTTGTTTGAAGATGTCCAATAAAATGCCATGTTATGGCTAGATCGCATAGTTCATCCATCTTTTTAAGCATATCAAACACTCTGTTTTCTCCAAAATGAGCAACTCCTTTTTGATAGAGTTTTCTCATATCAGATGAACTAAAATATTTTGATGCACAAATGGTCGTCGTCATATAAGCCTCCACTAGACGTTGAAGCGAAAAAGCATGATGTCACCATCTTGAACGACATAGTCTTTTCCCTCTAACCGAACGCGTCCATGTTCCTTCGCGAGTTGCGGTGTCTGATAGGTTATTAAATCCTGAAAAGCAAGCGTTTCAGCTTTGATGAAACCTCGCTCAAAATCGGAGTGAATAATACCTGCACACTGAGGAGCTTTCATACCTTCTCTAAAAGTCCATGCACGAACTTCTGGTTCTCCCGCTGTAAAATAGGTTTTTAATCCAAGCAGTTTATATGATTTTTCAATCACTTCATTGAGACCTGATTTTTTTAATCCATAAGCTTCAAGAAATGTTTCCTGTTCTTCTTTATCAAGTGATGCGATTTCCATTTCTACTTGTGCAGAAATCAAAACAACTTCGGTATGTTCTTTTGCAGCATAATCTAAAAGCTTGGTATAATAAGTATTTTCTAAGGGATGATGTAGGTCTTCTTCTGAGACATTGGCGATATAGATCATCGGCTTCATGGTTAGTAAACTGAAGTTTTTAATCAATTTGAGTTCATCATCACTGAAATTAAGTGTTCTTGGACTGTTTCCTTCATCAAGCGTCTTTTTAATGCGAAGGAGTACATCATATTCTTCCATAGCTTCTTTAACTTTTGCCTTGGCTTTCTTTTCAAGTCGACTGATTCGTTTATCAATCTGTTCTAAATCAGATAAACTCAACTCAACCCAAATGGTCTCAATATCACGCAGTGGATCAATGTGACCTTCAACATGGATAATCTGATTGTCATCAAAACATCTAACCACCTGACAGATAGCATCCACTTCACGAATATGTGATAAAAATTGGTTGCCTAAACCTTCTCCTTTTGATGCACCACGAACGAGTCCTGCGATGTCAATAAATTCATATGCGGTTGGGACAACCTTTTTTGGTTTATATATCTTTTCAAGTACATCCAAACGTGGATCTTGCACATAGACGATTCCAACATTGGGATCGATGGTCGCAAACGGATAGTTCGCAGCAAGTGCTTCCGCTTTCGTGATCGCATTGAACAATGTTGATTTTCCAACATTCGGTAAACCAACAATTCCAGCTTTTAACATCTCAATTACCTCTTCAGTAAAAAAGGCAAATCGCCTTTTTTAAAATTTTCCTTTTTTAGTTAGCCATGAAGGGAGGTTGCGTTTCTTTCCCTCCACGGGTTCATTCGATACATCTTCTTCTTCATAATCCTGATTTCTTAAACCTGAACGTGTCAGTTTGAGTTGTTCATCCGATGTTTTATTAAAGATTTCAGAAGCAAGATTTTCAATGGTTGAATCTTTGGCTTTAAGTTCATAACCTGTCGCAATAACGGTAACGATCAACTCATCATCTAAATCTTGATTGACGGTCGTACCATAGATGATATTTAAATCACGATCGGTCGCATTACGAATTTCAGATAACGCCTGTTCTGTTTCAAAAAGCGTAATATTTGTACCTGATGTTATATTGACGATTGCATCAGTTGCTCCATCAATTGAGACTTCAAGTAATTTAGAATGAATCGCTTTTCTAGCAGCTTCAATTGCTCTATTTTCACCTGATGCAATACCGATACCCATCAGAGCAGTCCCTTTATTTTCCATCACGGTTCTAACATCAGCGAAGTCCACATTGATTAAACCAGGTATCGCAATGATTTCAGCAATACCTTGTACACCTTGACGAAGAACATTATCAGATTCTCTAAAAGCATCCAGTAATTGTGTTGTTGGTCCAGAGATTGCTAGTAAGCGTTCATTAGGAATCACGATGAGCGTATCGACGTGTGGTTTGAGTTCTTCAAGTCCATAAATGGCAGCTTGCATACGAGCTGGTCCTTCAAAAGCAAACGGTTTTGTAACGATACCGATGGTCAAACAGCCCAGTTCTTTTGCACGTTTTGCAATGATCGGTGCTGCCCCTGTACCGGTTCCTCCACCCATACCAGCCGTAATAAAAACCATGTCCGCATTCTTAAGAACATCTTCAATCTCTTCAATCGATTCTTCAGCAGCTTTTTTACCTACTTCTTGTTTTGCACCAGCACCCAGTCCTCTGGTAAGATATTTACCGAGCTGAACGCGTGTTTCAGCTTTGGAAACTTTAAGTACCTGAGCATCTGTATTCATGGCGACAAATTCAACACCTTTGACGTCGTTTTCAATCATGCGGTTAATCGCGTTTCCTCCGCCACCACCTACACCAATCACCTTAATCATTGGCTTTTGATTGAAATTGTCTGATTCTCCAAATACCATAAGTATCCCTCCTGTTAGCACTATATCTATTTTACAATAGATTTTAATTAAATTAAAGGTCTATTACTTCGTTTTAAAATAATTTGTTTTCTTCTTCATCTCATCGCGATAATCGAGGAGTCGATTTTCAAGAATAGCTTGTCTTATTTCTTTCATTAAATGCTTTAGATAAGCCAAATTTTGATACGTAACTAAGCGCATACCCAAGATTTCATCACCTTTGAATAGATGTCTAATATACGATCTTGTATATTTTGAGATAGGTGTTGTTAACGATGGATCCAGTGGACGCATATCCTGTTCATAGGTTTGATTCTTAATCACGAGTTTACCTTCAGAGGTCAATGCGGTACCATGTCTAGCAATACGTGTGGGTAACACACAATCAAACATATCGATCCCACGGATGACATTTTCAATCAAATCATCAGGTGCACCAACCCCCATGAGGTAACGCGGTTTATCAAAAGGTAAAATGGGATTTAGAAATGCTGTTATTTCATACATTTCATGTTTCTTTTCACCGACTGAAAGACCACCAATCGAGTAACCTGGGAAATCCATTTTCATCAATTCCTCAGCACAATATTTTCTTAGATCTTTATTGAGACCACCTTGAACAATACCAAAGAGTGCTTGTTCAGTTGATAACGTATCTTTTCCACGCTTCGCCCATCTTAAGGTTCTATCTACAGAATCTTTCATATACTTATCGGATTCATAGGGAGGTGGACACTCATCAAAACTCATGATGATGTCAGCACCTAATTTTTCTTGAATCTTGATGGAATCCTCAGGAGACATAAAGAGTGAAGAGCCATTTTTATGATGTTTAAAATGTACACCTTCCTCCGTAATTTTCCGCATATCGGTCAGCGAGAACACCTGAAATCCACCACTATCTGTTAGGAGTGCTCCATCCCATTGCATAAAACCACGAATACCACCATGTGCTTTAACGATATCAGCACCTGGTTGAAGCCATAAATGATATGTGTTACCCAAAATAAGACCTTCAGAAACCTCTTTAATCTCTTCAGGTGTCAATGTTTTTACGGTTGCCTGTGTCCCTACAGGCATAAAAAAAGGCGTTTCAAAAACCCCGTGTGGTGTCGTCAATCTACCGAGTCTGGCTCCACTTTGTTTACAGACATGCAAGACTTCAAATTTTATGCTCATAATCTCATCCTTTACCTTGTAATTATAGCATGAATTTGCTAAAATGATGAAGTAAATCACCAAGCTGTACCCTAGGAAACCAGCTTAATCAATAAAAACAGGGAGATTTTTAAATTGAAAACATGGACGACTAATGATTTAGTAAGACAGACCATGCTTGCTGCAATCTATGCAACACTTGTTTATATCTTTAGTTTTGCAAGCTTTGGACTTGTCCAATTCCGTATTGCCGAGGTTTTAATGATTTTTATCTTCTTCGATAAAAAAAGCATCGTGGGTTTAACCATTGGATGCTTTGTATCCAGTCTCATCTATGGAGCGGATATATTTGATATCATTTTCGGTTCGCTTGCTACATTTATAGCTGGTTACGCTATGTGGTTTTTAAGAGAAAAACCGTTGATTGCTCTTTTGGCACCTGCACTTTTTAACGGTATCATCGTCGGATTGATATTAACCTATGTGTATTTAGCAGGTCCTCTTTATATCAGTATGCCTTCTGTCTTTATCGGAGAGTTTGCGATCATGTATGTGATTGGTTTACCACTCTATTTGATCTTAAAAAAGAATAAAGGATTCTTAGAATTTTTCAAATAAAAAGGGCAACGCCCTTTTTTTATCGTTTAAATCCTAAGAAGAAGATGGCAATCGTTCCAGGTCCTGAATGTGCACCAATGACGGGTCCAATATAACCGTAAACAATTTCTTTAATCTTCATTTTCTTTTTCAGTTCGTTACCTACGATAACCGCTTCTTCTAAACAATCACCATGAGAGATAAAAATCGTTTGTTCTATCGATGTATCGATGTACTCCTCAGTGAGTTCAATCATCTTATCGAGTGCATGTTTTCTTCCTCTTACCTTTTTAATGGGTACCAATTTGCCTTCATTAGAAACGTGTAAAATGGGTTTGACTTTAAGAAGTGTACCAAGCATATGAGACGTTGCAGATAGTCTTCCTCCACGCATCAATGTTCCTAAGTCATCCACGGTAAATAGATGCGTAACCTTAAGTTTTATACTTTCAATGTATGCGGTGAGCTGAGTTATCGTTTTACCTTCCATCTTACCGAGATAAGCATAATGAAGTAGGAGACCTAACCCCATAGATGCTCCTTTAGAATCGATCGTTAGTATTTTTTGATCGGGATAAATAGATTGAAGTTCTCTTGCAGCTAGATGAGCTGAGTTATACGTTCCCGAAAGGGCTGAAGAAAATCCGATGTATAAAACATCCTTCCCTTCCCTCAAATAGGGTTCAAAAGCTTCTAAAAACTGACCGATACCGACCATGGATGTCTTGGCGACAGACTTGTTTCTGAGTTTGTCATAAAACGCTTGAAATGAAATTTCTCTTTCATCTGGATAGTTATAATAAGTTTTGCCTTCTAAATCGACAGATAGGGGTATGATTTGGATGTTCATCTTTTCAATCTGTTTGAGTGTTAGATCACTACAGGAGTCGGAAAAAATGACATAATCATTGGATGGTTTGATTGACATGTTGATACCTCTTTCATTTTTTTTGGTTCACTTCTTATTATAAACGCCTCGATGTCGTATCTCACTCTACCTGCTCATATGTGAACCCTACTGTTCTTTATGACCCAGTAGAGTTCCTAAAAATGTTCTCTACTATCGGTAGAATATGGTTGTATTTGTGCATTTTATGCTATAATTAACTTATGAATGAGAAAAAAATGAACTTTACAGACAATTTAATCCGTTTACGCAAACAGCATAATTATACCCAGCAAAACTTAGCAGATAAACTCAATTACAGTGATAAAGCTGTTTCTAAATGGGAACGTGGAGAGGCACTACCTGATGTTGCAACCATTGGTGAGATTGCTCATCTTTTTCATCTGACAATCGATGAATTACTGTTCAATGAACCCGAGAATATTGAGAAAATATCCAAACAGCGTGAACAAAAACCATACCTTTTGAAACTATCTTTTTTGATTGTGTCTTCTGTATGGCTTGTGGCTATCTTACTGTTTGTTGTTCTCACGCTCGTCCTTCATAATCGTGAACAACTATGGTTAACATTTATTGCTGCACTACCTGCTTCTATGATTGTCTTTCTCATTTTTGCTATCCTATCTAAAAGAAAACTGCTCATCTTACTGTTTGTAGCCTGTCTGACTGTATCTGTTAGTCTTCTAGCATTCCTAGTTATTCAAGATCCCTACAACTGGTTACTTTTTATTCTACCTGTTCCCGTTTTATTCGTTGTTGGATTTGCCCTCCCCTATCGAAGATAAAACCCCGTGGATGGGGTTTTTTTATCGTTTGATTTTGCGATGAGCAACAGCCATAGGAATTTGATTCAATGCTTCTTCGCTCAGTTTAATCCAACTGGAATCCGGTTGTCCAATCAGCTTAGCATAATGAACCTCCATATGCCATATCTGATGACTAAACGTGTGCTTGTATCGATATGCTGTGTGATCTATATCTACAAAAACACCTAGATTCGACAAGTAGTTCTCTAGTGCTAATACGCTATCAAACTCATATTGTGGATAGGCATACATGCCCTTTAATAACTCTTCACTTCGCTTGGTGAGATAATAATGATTTTTATCATAGACAATTAAGACAATATAGTGAATCGGTTTAGGTTTTGAAAGTTTGGACAGATTAGGATACATATGTTGCATCTGATTTTGATAACCTACACAATGTTCTTGAAGTGGACATTTATCACATATGGGATTGCTTGGTTTACACAAAGTTGCACCTAGTTCCATCAGAGCTTGGGTATAAATTTCAGGATGACTTTTTTCAATATAGTTTTGATTGATACGATCAAGTGCTCTTTTATTTTTTTCCAATCTAAAATCACGATCATCTCCTAAATAACGCGAGAGCACACGAATAACATTTCCATCGGTTGCACTATAAGGTTTGCCGTAGGCAATTGACATAATCGCTCCAGCAGTATAGTGACCAATGCCTGGTAATGATAAGACATCTTGGTAGGTATTAGGAAATAAACCCTGATATTTTTGAGCGATGAGTTTTGCAGCTTTATGCATGTTTCGAAACCGACGATAGTATCCCAAACCTTCAACCTGTTTTATTAAAAATTCCTCGTCTGCTTTTGCTAAATCAACAAGGGTCGGAAAAACCTTTATAAAGCGATCAAAATAAGGAATGACGGTATCAACTTGTGTCTGTTGAAGCATCACTTCACTGACCCAAATATGGTAGGGGTTATTCGATTTACGAAAAGAAAGTTCTCTCTGATGTTTAAGATACCATGATTCAAGTGCTTTAATATTCATCAGATAACCGCTTCTCGTATACCACAAAATTCAATCATGTCATCAAATCGTGTGAATGCTGACATAACCACTCCATGACATACAACAATAATTTTTTGATAAGACTTATACTTGTTTAGTGCATGTTTGACACGCTTTTGCAATTCCTCATAAGTTTCCCATGGGTACTTATGATCTTTGTGGCTTTGACCTTGACATAAAATATATTCCTCATACGATTTTTGAACTTCAAAATCGAAGGTGAATGTTTTATCAGGCATCCATTCATGTAAATCATGTTCAACCACTAAAGGAATCTGTGTGATACGAGATATGATCGCTGCTGTTTGTAGTGCTCTCGTATATGGTGATGAGACGATAAGTTCAGCATTTTTAAGTAGGGGGTCTTGTGCTACCCACTCAGCTTGTTCTATCCCTCTATTTGTCAATTTTCCAAGTTCATAACCCATGTTTGGTAAGTTCTTTTCTTTCACTTCATCATAGCGTGGTTCACCATGACGAATTAATATCAGTTTGGTCGACATTTCGCTCACCTCTTAAAACAATTATAGCATAGGTATACTATGCACATGGATTTAATATATACGATAAAAATGTTATACTGATTATAGATAAGGAGGGAGTACATGTCCATTTTCACTGAACGTCGTTCGGTTCGTCAATATGACCCGAATGTAAAAATAGATCGAAATGAAATGAAACAGATTTTAAAGGATGCTACAAGAGCACCATCTTCGATGAATATGCAACCCTGGAGGTTTGTTGTTGTTGAAAGCGATGAGGGAAAACAACGTTTAAAGAACGTGTTATATGGCAATACCAAGCAGCTTGATACCTCATCAGCGATGATCTGTATCTTTACGGATTTAAAAAAATACGATTATGCAGAAAAAATACTCAATCAGGCAGTCGATGAAGGCTTAATGCCCGCTGAAGTGAGAGACAAACAACTCAGAAATATATGCAATATGATTCCCGCTATTTCTGAAGAAAGTATTGAAAAAGGCGGACTCATCGATTCATCACTCGTTGCAATGCAACTCATGCTCGTAGCAAAATCCTATGGTTATGATACATGTCCCATCGGTGGGTTTAAGCATGAAGAGATCGCAGCTGCGCTCAATCTGGATCCCAATCGATACAAACCTGTATTTATTGTATCCATTGGAAAAGCGGTTGAACCTGGTTATCAATCGATACGTCTTGATGTTGATGATGTAACCTTTTGGCAATAAACACATCTTGGATGTGTTTTTTTATATGTGATTTTTAACTTAATTAAGTTTCTTTATTGGCAGAAATATAATCGATCGTTATAATAGAATTATGAAATGATTAATAAGAAACACGATATGAAGGGAGATTTTTCATGCTAAAGAAAAACGAACTACAACAATTACTTGATGAAGGACTCAAAACTGGAGCCGATTTTGCTGAGATTTTTTTAGAAGACACACAGTCTGAAGTCATTCGAGTAACCAGTGGTGAAGTGACATCGATTGACCGCGGTAATACGTTTGGAGCAGGTGTACGTCTCATATTAGGTGTCGATGAAGTTTATGGTTATACAAATCATGTCTCATATGATGATATATTAAATGTTATTGAAAACTTAAGATCATCATTTAACAACAAGCTCCACGTTTCCAAACCACTTGGTGACCCCCTTCCCATACGATCTTCAATTAAACAACCGATGGATCAAGTGAGCATGAAGGAAAAGACAAGTAAACTACAGCATTTATCACGCATCATGAAAAGTCATGATGAGCGTATTGTGCAATCGATTACCCAATTGGTTCAAACCGAACAAAAGATTCTTGTATGCAATTCAGAAGGCGTCTATCAAAATGATTTAAGAGCACATTCACGTGTCATTCTCATGGCTGTTGCACAAGAAAATGGACAGATGCAACAAGCTTTTGAAGGTCCAGGACGTTCAATGGGATTTGAAGTATTTGATGTCCTTGATTTTGAAAAGTTAGCTGTTGAAGTTGCTACCAGTGCGATTACCTTATTATCTGCTGAAGATATGGTTTCAGAAGTGATACCTGTTGTACTACATAATGGATTTGGTGGCGTCATATTCCATGAAGCATGCGGCCATCCACTCGAAGCTACTGCTGTTGCTAAGGGGTTATCTCCTTTTGTAGGTAAACTGGGTGAAAAGATTGGTTCTGATCTTGTTACAGCTTATGATGATGGTTATGTTGAGGGAACATGGGGATCAGCTTCATTTGATGATGAAGGTAAACCCACTCAAAGAAACCTTCTCATTGAAAATGGTATTTTAAAAGGTTATTTAATCGATTATAGGAATGCTCGAAAGATGAAGATGGATCCTACGGGTTCTGCTCGAAGACAATCTTATAAGTATTCACCAACTTCACGCATGAATACCACTTATATCGCTCCAGGAAAAGATAAATTTGAAGATATCATTAAGGATACCAAGTACGGTTTATTTGCAAAAAAACTTGGTGGAGGAACTGTCGTTCCTGCTACCGGTGAATTCAACTTTGCCGTTCAAGAAGGTTATATGATTGAAGACGGAAAATTAACGAGACCTGTCCGTGGTGCCATGCTTATTGGTCATGGAAAAGATATTCTATTCAAGATTGATCGCGTCGCTGACAATTTAGAACTTGGTCAAGGTATGTGTGGATCGCTATCGGGTTCGATTCCAGTCGATGTTGGTCAACCAACCATACGCGTGTCTTCCATGACAGTTGGTGGAGCAGGGGGTAGAAAATAATGTACACACAGTGGATTGAATTAGGAAAACAAAAGGGATTATCTGAACTTGAAATATTTTCTGTAAGAAACAAATCGCTTTCGCTTACAGTCTATCAAGGTAAATTGGATAGCCATGTGAAAAGCGATGTTGAACATGTCACATTAAGAGGTATCTATGACGGAAAGATGAGTCTTGTTCGTTTTGAAAATCTCTCAACAACCCACGTTGAAACCTTAATTGATCGTTTGATAGAAAACGCAAAAGCACTCACCGTGAGTGAGCCAGCCATTATCTTTGAAGGTTCTCCTTCATATCCTGAAGTTAAAGAGGAACGTTACGATTTTGGTCAAATACCTGTCACCAAGAAGATCGATCTACTCATCGCACTCGAAAAAGATATTTTAGATCATCCCTCTGTAAGTCAGGTACAATCAACCTCTTATCAGGAAATTGATACCAAGACAACACTGATCAACTCAAAGGGATTGCATCTAACCAAACAAAACACCTATGCTTATGCTTATGCGATTGGCGTTTTTCAAAAGGATGATGATATCAAAACCGCTTATGACATTAAACTTGTTAAAAACTTTGATGACTTCAATGCCAAAGAAATGGCAGAGACAACCATCAAACAGGGATTACAAAAACTGGGTGGTAAAACGATACCTACTAAGGCTTATCCTATCGTCTTCTCAAATGAACGATTTGCAGATATCTTAAATGTTTTTGAACCCATTTTCTCAGGTGAAGCAGCTTACAGAAATTTAACAGCACTCAAGGATAAAGTTGGTCAACAAATATTTGGTGATAATATCAATATCACCGATGATCCACTTCATGACAAATCACATTTTAAGATACCTTTTGATGATGAAGGTGTTGCTTGTTACAGACGTGAAGTTGTCAAACAAGGTGTATTTAATGGGTTTAATCACAACCTAAAAACAGCTTCCATATTCAAAACAGAACCGACAGGAAGTGGATTTAATGGTGGTATATCTCCAACAAACTTCTATCTTGAACCGACTGATTTGACCTTTGATGAAATGATTAAAGATATCAAAGAAGGTGTTTACATTACCGATCTTGTGGGTTTACATGCAGGTGTGAAAACCGTATCTGGTGAATTCAGTTTGCAAGCAAGTGGTCTGATGATTAAAGATGGAAAACTTGATCATGCCGTTAAGATGATCGTGGTTTCTGGTAACTTCTTCGATATGATGAATCATGTCAAAGGCATTGCTAACGACTTAAAGTTTGAACTCTTTGCAGTCGGTAGTCCATCGGTTTATGTTGAATCACTCATGATTGGTGGCGAGTAAAAAAAATAAAGGGACGAACCTTCGTCCCTTTTTTGTTATCTTTTTATACCCAACCGCGT
>Ga0265293_10004381_pt1 | contig 24955 bp, 19 predicted proteins | sample Munlanlewell138R_FD_192505 | JGI IMG/M metagenome (GOLD analysis project Ga0265293, IMG submission 192505) | Leachate microbial communities from a municipal landfill in Southern Ontario, Canada - Leachate well 138R | ecosystem: Engineered > Solid waste > Landfill > Unclassified | place: Canada...
GCGGCTCTCGACAAGTTCGTGGCCACCCAAACCTGGTAAGGGATTGGGAAGCCGGACCTGAGCGAACCAATACGGAGTAGCCAGACAGCTTATGGCAGTCGGAAAAGAAATCAAGACGAAGATCTCCAGTGTGAAAAGCACACAGAAGATCACCAGTGCCATGGAACTGGTCGCGGCGAGCAAGATGCGCCGCGCCCAGGACCGTATGTCACTGGGCAAGCCCTATGCCCAGCGCATGCGCGCGGTCATCGGCCACATCGCCAATGCGCACTCGGAATACCGTCACCAGTACCTCGAGGAGCGGGTGGTGAAGCGGGTCGGCTTCATCATCATTTCCACCGATCGCGGTTTGTGCGGCGGCCTCAACATCAACATGTTCAAGGCTACCGTGAAGGCGATGAAGGGCTGGCAGGAACAGGGTACCGAGATCGATCTGTGCACCATTGGCGCCAAGGCGGCGACCTTTTTTGGCGGCCTGGGAGGCAACATCGTCGCCACCGTCCGCGATCTGGGTGATGCGCCCTCGGCGGCGGATCTGATCGGCAGTGTCAAGGTTATGCTCGACGCCTACGATGAAGGCAGGATCGACCGCCTGTTCCTCGTCGGCAACACCTTCGTCAACACCATGACCCAGAAACCGGAAGTTCAGCAATTGTTGCCGCTGTTGCCGGAAAAGGACGAAAAAATGTCCCACCACTGGGACTACATCTACGAGCCCGATGCCCAGGAGCTGCTGGACGGTCTGCTGACGCGTTACATCGAGTCCCAGGTCTACCAGGGTGTGGTGGAAAACAATGCCTGCGAGCAGGCTGCCCGTATGATCGCCATGAAGAACGCCACCGAAAATGCCGGTGAGCTGATCGACGAGCTGCAGCTTATCTACAACAAGGCGCGCCAGGCGGCGATTACCCAGGAGCTGTCGGAAATCGTCGGCGGCGCGGCGGCGGTGTAATTTTTAGTCGTCAGTTATCAGTAGTCAGCGGTCACTGAAAACGCTCTGACCGAAAACTGGTAGCTGAAAACTGACAACTTTTGATAATTGAGGAAGCGGAAATGAGTAGCGGACGTATTGTTCAAATCATCGGCGCGGTGATCGATGTGGAGTTTCCCCGCGATCAGGTGCCCAGCGTGTACGACGCGCTGGTGGTTGAAGGAAAGAATCTGACCCTGGAAGTACAGCAGCAGCTGGGAGACGGCGTGGTGCGCAGCATCGCCATGGGTTCTTCCGAAGGCATCAGCCGCGGTCTCGCGGTATCCAATAGCGGCGCTCCCATTTCCGTGCCCGTCGGCCAGGGAACCCTGGGACGCATCATGGACGTGCTCGGCAACCCCGTTGACGAAGCCGGCCCCATCGAATGCGATCAGCGCGCGCCGATCCACCGCGCCGCACCAACTTATGCCGACCAGTCCTCGGCGGTTGAAATTCTCGAAACCGGTATCAAGGTCATCGACCTGATCATGCCCATCGCCAAGGGCGGCAAGGTGGGTCTGTTCGGCGGTGCCGGTGTGGGCAAGACCGTAACCCTCATGGAGCTGATCAACAACATCGCCGTGCAGCAGCAGGGTCTGTCCGTGTTTGCCGGTGTCGGCGAGCGCACCCGGGAAGGTAACGACTTCTACTACGAAATGAAGGAAGCGGGCGTACTCGACAAGGTGGCCATGGTATACGGCCAGATGAACGAGCCACCCGGCAACCGCCTGCGGGTTGCCCTGTCCGGTCTGACCATGGCGGAGTACTTCCGCGACGAGGGCCGCGACATCCTCATGTTCGTGGACAACATCTATCGCTACACCCTGGCGGGCACCGAGGTATCCGCACTGCTGGGCCGTATGCCCTCCGCAGTGGGTTACCAACCCACCCTGGCGGAAGAGATGGGCGTGCTGCAGGAGCGCATCACCTCCACCAAAACCGGTTCCATCACCTCCTTCCAGGCGGTTTACGTGCCTGCGGACGACCTTACCGACCCGTCGCCCGCCACCACCTTCGCGCACCTGGATGCGACTCTGGTACTGTCGCGCTCCATCGCTGAGCTGGGTATCTATCCCGCCGTTGATCCGCTCGACTCGACCTCGCGCCTGCTCGATCCGCTGGTGATCGGCAACGAGCACTACGAGGTTGCCCGTGGTGTGCAGTCCGTATTGCAGCGCTACAAGGAACTGAAAGACATCATCGCCATTCTCGGCATGGACGAACTGTCCGAGGAAGACAAGCTGGTGGTGGCGCGGGCGCGGAAGATTCAGCGCTTCCTGTCCCAGCCTTTCTTCGTGGCCGAAGTCTTCACCGGCAGCCCCGGCAAGTACGTGCCTGTCAAGGAAACCATCGCCAGCTTCCAGGGCATCCTCAGGGGTGATTACGACCATCTGCCGGAGCAGGCGTTCTACATGGTGGGTGGTATCGAGGAAGCCGTTGAGAAGGCTGGCAAGTAAACGGCGACTTGAGCTAAAGTTATGGCTATGACATTTCATTGCAACATCGTGAGCACCGAGGAGTCGCTGTTTTCAGGGCTTGTGGAACTGCTCGTCGCTACCGGCTCGCAGGGTGAACTCGGCGTAAATTATGGCCATGCTCCCCTGCTGACCGATCTGGAGCCGGGCCCGGTGCGGATCGTAAAGCAGAACGGAGAGGAAGAGCTCTACTACCTGTCCGGCGGCTATCTCGAAGTGCAACCTCACGTGACCACCATCCTTGCGGATACGGCGCTGCGTGCCGGCGACATCGACGAAGCCGCTGCCCTCGAAGCCAAGAAACAGGCGGAGCAGGTCATGTTCAATCAGAGCGGCGAGTTCGATTACTCGCGCGCTGCCTCGCAACTTGCCGAAGCCGCTGCCCAGCTGCGCACCATCGAAGAGTTGCGTCGCAAGGCCAAACGCTGAACGGGGTGTTTGTGGCACAGGGGCAGCTCAGGCTGCCCTTTTGTTTTTGTGGAAACTCCTGGTAGGAGCGGCCCTGGCCGCGAAGCTTTTCAGCCTGCTCCAGCAGTGTTTCCGACTTCTGATGTCCGGCTTCCGACATCACGCCAAAATCCTTCAATTTCATCACCGTACTGTCTAGAATGCCTGCTTCAAGGGGGGACTTACATGGCGGTAGATGTAGTAATTCTGGCGGCTGGCAAGGGGACGCGCATGAAGTCCCGCATGCCCAAGGTGCTTCATCCCCTCGCGGGCAAGCCTCTTCTCGGCCATGTGATCGACAGCGCCTCGCGCTTGCCCGAGAGCCGCATCAGTGTGGTGGTGGGCCACGGCAGCGACGCCGTGCAGTCGCGCTTTTCAGACCCTGCCATCCATTGGATCACCCAGGAGCAGCAACTCGGCACCGGCCATGCCCTGCTGCAGGCCCTGCCCTTTTTTCGCGACGATGCGCTGGTGCTGGTTCTCTACGGCGATGTTCCCCTGATCGCCGCGCAAACCCTGGAGCATCTTCTCGCCGCCGCCAGCAAAGATCGGCTCGCACTGCTCACGGTGCACCTGGACGATCCCACCGGTTATGGCAGGATCCTGCGCGATGGTGACGGCAAGGTATGCGCCATCGTCGAAGAAAAGGATGCCAGTGCCCAGGAGAAAACCATCTGTGAAATCAACACCGGCGTGCTGGCGGCGGCAGTGGAGAATCTGCGCGTCTGGCTGCCCCGCCTGCAGAATGACAACAGCCAGAAAGAGTATTACCTCACCGATGTGATCGCCATGGCGCGGCAGGATGGTGTCGAGATTTGCACGCAACATCCGATCTCCGCGCTGGAGACCGAGGGTGTCAACAGCCGCACTCAGCTCCACCGCCTGGAGCGCCACCATCAGCGCATGTTGGCGGAAAAGTTGATGGCCGCGGGCGTCACCATCGCCGATGTCGGGCGTTTCGACTGCCGGGGGGCATTGCAGTGTGGTGAAGATGGCTTCATCGATATCAATGTGCTGTTCGAGGGCGATGTACGCCTTGGCCGCGACGTCAGTATCGGCCCCAATTGTGTGATCCGCGATGCGGTTATCGGCGATGGCGTCACCATCAAAGCCAATACGGTGATCGAGGGGCCGGTGACCATCGAAGCGGGCGCCGAGGTGGGCCCCTTCGCACGCCTGAGGCCCGGCACGGTGTTGCGCGCCGGGTCGCGGATCGGCAACTTCGTGGAAACCAAGAAATCCGATATCGGGCCAGGCAGCAAGGTGAACCACCTCAGTTACGTGGGTGACACGCACATTGGCAAGGGCGCCAACATCGGTGCCGGCACCATCACCTGCAATTACGACGGCGTGAACAAATTCAACACCACGATCGGCGATGGTGCCTTCATCGGGTCCAACAGCTCCCTGGTGGCGCCGGTGACCATCGGCGGCAATGCGACGGTGGGCGCGGGCTCCACCATCACACGGGATGTCGCTGACGGCGAGCTCGCAGTGGCGCGTGGGCGCCAGAAAAACATCGAAGCCTGGCAGCGGCCCGGCAAGAAAACGAAGGAATAACCTATGTGCGGTATCGTGGGCGCCATTGCGCAACGCAATGTCAGTGAAATTCTCGTGGAGGGCTTGCGCCGTCTCGAGTATCGCGGCTATGACTCGGCCGGAGTGGCAGTGGTGACGTCCGATGCCAGCCTTCAGGTGCGCAAGACTGCCGGCAAGGTGGCGGCGCTGGAAGCCATGCTGGGCACGGAACCAGCCCGCGGCCAGCTCGGCATCGCGCACACGCGCTGGGCCACGCATGGGGTTCCCAGCGAAGTGAACGCTCACCCTCATGTTTCCGGCACCATCGCGGTGGTTCACAACGGTATCATCGAGAATCACGAGGAACTGCGCGAGCAGCTCCAGGCCAAGGGCTACGTTTTCCAGTCACAGACCGACACCGAAGTGATCGCTCACTTGCTGTGTGATCTTTCGGAGGGGAATGGTGATTTGCGGGGCCTGGTGGCAAAAGCGGTGAAATTGCTGCGCGGTGCCTATGCCCTTGCGGTAGTGGACTCCTCCCGACCGGACGTGTTGGTTGGTGTGCGCCGCGGCAGCCCCCTGGTGCTGGGAGTAGGTATCGAAGAAAACTTCCTGGCGTCCGACCCCCTGGCGCTGCGCCAGGTGACGGACCGCTTCGTGTTCCTGGAAGAAGATGATGTGGTGGAGGTACGCCGCGAACACTTCACCGTATGCGACAGCACCGGTCAGCCGGTGGAGCGTCCCATCACCCGCATCGAGGGTGGCACAGGGGACAGCGACCGCGGGCACTACCGGCACTTCATGCTCAAGGAGATCTACGAACAGCCGGCAGCGTTGCGGGCCACCCTTGAGGGGCGTATCAGCGAAAAGCACGTATTGATGGAATCCTTCGGTGTGGCCGCCACCGGCGTGCTCGCCAGGGTGGAAAACATTCATCTGGTGGCCTGTGGCACCAGTTACCATGCAGGTATGGTGGCCAAATACTGGATAGAAAGTCTCGCGGGCGTGCCCTGTCAGGTGGAAGTGGCCAGCGAGTATCGCTACCGCGACGTGGTGGTTCCGGCCAATACTTTGTTCGTATCCATTTCGCAATCCGGCGAAACGGCGGACACCCTGGCGGCATTGCGCGCGGGCAGGAAGTCCAGCTACCTGGGGTCGCTTACCATCTGCAATGTGCCCAACAGTTCGTTGGTGCGGGAATCGGATATTGTCTTGATGACGCGGGCCGGCGCCGAGATCGGCGTCGCCTCCACCAAGGCGTTCACCACGCAACTGGTGGCGCTGCAACTGCTCGCCATCGCGCTGGGCAAAACCCGCGGGCTGAGCGCGGAGAAAGAAGAGGAACTGGTGCGTGCCCTGCACCAGTTGCCGGCCCTGTGCACGCAGGTGCTAGGGCTCGACGGCCAGATCGAACGCACCTTCGTAGGTTTTACCGACAAGAATCACGCCCTCTTCCTCGGCCGCGGCGAGCAGTATCCCATCGCCCTCGAAGGCGCACTCAAGCTCAAGGAGATCTCCTACATTCACGCCGAGGCCTACCCGTCGGGAGAACTCAAACATGGCCCGCTGGCACTGGTGGACGACCAGATGCCGGTGGTGGCCATTGCGCCCAACAACGAGCTGTTGGAAAAGCTCAAATCCAACCTCCACGAAGTGCAGGCGCGCGGCGGCAAGCTCTACGTGTTCGCCGATGCCACCTCCGGTTTCAAGAATGATGAAAACGTGACTGTGCTCGATGTGCCCCACGTGCCCAAAAGCCTGGAACCCATCGCCTACACCCTGCCCTTGCAACTGCTGGCCTACCATGTGGCCATACTCAAGGGGACGGATGTGGATCAGCCGCGCAATCTGGCGAAATCGGTGACTGTGGAGTAGAGCTGCGGGAGCTTATCGAATCGGCTGAACCGGTTGGCGCGACGGCGCTAGCGGGGCTGCTCGCGTAACCGGTATTTCTGTATCTTGCCGGAGGGCGTTCGCGGCAGCTCGCTGACGAATTGGTAAATACGTGGAATCTTGTAACCGGCCAGGCGTTCCCGCAAGAAGGCGATGAGGGTGTCTCCTGTCAGCGTTTCGCCGCTGGCGGGCACGATGACGGCCTTGACCGCCTCGCCCCATTTTTCATCCGCTACGCCGATCACTGCCACTTCCGCCACCGCGGGGTGCTCGTAGAGAGCGTTCTCCACCTCCATCGGGTAGATGTTCTCGGCACCGCTGATGATCATGTCGCGGATGCGATCCGCCATGTAGAGATAGCCGTCCTCGTCCAGGTAGCCGCCGTCGCCGCTGCGATACCAGCCCTGGCTGAAGGCCTCGGCGGTGGCCCCCGGCAGATTCCAGTATTCCCGCATGATGGAGTCGGTTCTCACCCATATTTCCCCCGCGCTGTTTGCCGGCAGTTCGCGGCCTTCCGGATCGCGAATGCCGATCTCGGCACCGGGCACGGCGCGACCGCAGGATTTGAGGCGCGCGGGATTGTCGGGATCGTGCTCTTGCGGACTCATGACGGTGACCGAACCGATGGTTTCGGTCATGCCGTAGTATTGCGCGAAGCCGCACTTCATCACGGTGAGGGCCTCGCGCAGCAGCGCCGGAGCGATGGACGAGGAGCCGTAATGCAGTACCTTCAGGCTGGCGAGATTGCGCGGTCGCTTCTTCTGTTCCGCGACCATCATACCGAGCACCACGGGCACGGCGAACAGGTGGCTGACACGGTGTCGTTCGATCAGGTCCAGAAAGTGAGCAGGGTCTGGCGCTGGCATCAGCACCACCGTGGCGCCGCGAAACAGGCTGATGAGCAGCCAGCCGAGGCCGCCGATATGGAAATTGGGCATGGCATTGATGGTGACTTCATGACCGTCGCTGCGCAGATACCAGGAGCCGAAGCCGTCTTCGCCGCGGCGATGCTCGCCCATGGCACGGTTGGTGATCACCACACCCTTGGGCTTGCCGGTGGTACCGCTGGTGTAGAACTGGATGATGCCGTCGTCCGGCAGGTGGTGCAGCTGAGGATCCTCCGCCGAGAACTGTTCGCGCCAGGCCCTGAACGCCGTCGCCTCGCTACGGACGATGGTTCGCAGGGAAGGTACTTGTGCCTGCAGGCCCTCGACGAGGGGAACGAATTCGGGGTCACAGAAAATCAGCGCCGGGCTGGCGTCACCGAGAATGTGGCCGAGTTCGGCGGCGGTCAGGCGCCAGTTGATGCCCACGTAAACGGTTCGCGCCTTGCAGGCGCCGAAGAAGGCTTCCACGAAGGAGCCGCTGTTGACGCCCATGAAAGCCACGCGGTCGCCGGGGTTGCATCCTGCGGCAATGAGAGCATTGGCGATCTGGCTGGACCGTCGGTCCAGCTCTGCGTAGCTGCAGGCATTGTCGCCGTCCAGGTACGCGGTTCTGCTGCCGCGATAGCTGCTGTGAACGCGGGGGTAATCGGCAACCGGTTGCCGGTACTCGGGTTGCATGTCTTCTCTCAACGCAGCCGCGAACCGGCGATGATATTGCGTTGCACCTGATTGGTGCCGCCGTAAATGCTCGCACAGCGGCCATAGAGGTATAGATGCCCTCCCCCCGAGGCCTCCTGAGCGGGCGAACGGTTCTCCGGCATCTCACCGCGATCGATATAGGCGGCGTCATAGGCCATTTTATAGGGGCCGTGGAGATCGGCGACCAGCACCGATATCGTCTGTTGCAGCTCAGTGCCGCGTACCTTGAGCGCGGCCGCTTCGGCGGGGTGAGCGCTGCGTTTCTGCCACTCGGTGAGATAGCGTTGCTCCATGGCGATCAGGGCCAGGGTCTGGGCATCCAGCTCCGCGGTGCGCAGCTTGAATTGCAGGAGCCGATCCTTGTTCATGCCGTCGGCTTCCAGCAGCCGCAGGCGGGCGCGGATGGCGGCCAGGGCGCGGGATTTGGCGGCGGTGTCGGCAATGGCGCCGCGCTCGTGTTCGAGCAGGAAGCGGGCAATCTTCCAGCCATCCCCTTCGGCGCCGATGAGGTTGGCGACAGGCACCCGCACATTGTCGAAGAACGTCTGGTTGGTGTGATGCAGGCCGTCGATGGTGACGATCGGCGAGATGCTGATCCCCGGGCTTTTCATGTCGACACAGAGGAAGCTGATACCTTCCTGTTTTCGCCCCGCACTGCTGGTGCGCACCAGCATGTGCATCATATCGGCGTACTGGGCCTGGGTGGTCCACATTTTGGTGCCGTTGATGACGTACTCATCCCCGTCGCGGCGCGCGGGCGTCTTCAGCGAGGCCAGGTCGGAACCGGCATTGGGCTCCGAATAGCCCTGGCACCACCAGGTGTCGCTGCTGAGGATTCCGGGCAGATAGGCGTCCTTCTGAGCCTGATTGCCAAAGGTGTAGACCACCGGCCCCACCATGTTGACGCCAAAGGGCGAGATGAAGGGGGCACCTGCCAGGGCATTTTCCTGATCGAAAAGATATTGCTGCACGGCGCTCCAGTTTTTGCCACCGTACTCCTCGGGCCAGCTGGCGGCGAACCAGCCTTTTTCGTGGAGGATTTTCTGCCAGCGCACGTGATCGCTTTTCTTCAACAGCAGGTTGTTGTCGACCTTGTACTTGATGTCCGCGGGCAGATGCGCGGCGATGAAAGCGCGCACTTCGTCGCGAAAGTCCTGTTCTTGTTGCGAAAGTTTCAGCATCTGGGTGACCTCAATACTGTCCTGCCAGGTACAGGATATGTTCGTCGGCGCTGCCGAGGGTGGCGTCGAGTGCGATCATGCGGCGCAGGTAGTGACCGACCACGTATTCATCGCTGACACCGATGCCTCCGTGCAGTTGCACAGCGGTTTCCGCCATGGCCATCCCCAGCTTGCCGGTGCGTGCCTTGGCGGCGCGCAACGTGCGTTCGCGCGCTCCGCGATCTTCCATGTGCAAGGCATTGGCCGCCAGCCAGGCCAGCGAGCGAATTTCTTCCTCGGCCAGAACCATGTCGGCATACAGGTGCTGCAATGCCTGGAAGCTGGCGATCGGCACGCCGAACTGTTCGCGGGTTTTCAGGTAGCCGGCGGTGATTTCGGTGAGCGCTGCGGCGATGCCTTCGGCCTCCGCCACCAGCGCGGCAAGGGTGAACAGCAAGCCATCGAAAAGGCTGCGGCTGGCCTGCTCAGCCTGTGCCACCAGCGCGCCGTGCGGGAGGAGCACGGCGTCGAAGGTCAAATCCCCTGCGCTGCGGGAATCGATGGTTGGATATTCGCACAGCGTCAGCCCGACCGCACTGCGCGGCACCAGAAACAGGGCGAACTCGCCATTCAGCTGGGCGCCGACCAGGTAGCGGGTGGCGGCACCTGCCTGGACGACGACGGCGCTTGTACCGTCGAGTCGGTAACCTTCCCCTGTCGGCTGTGCGGCGCAACTGCTGGTTTCGAAATCAGCGGCGAGAATGAGCCGCTCGCTGCCGCTGGCAATGTCCGCCAGCAGTGTTTCGTGTGCGTTGCCGGACGCCGCGGCTTCCAGAACCTTGCCGGCCATCAGTACCACCTCGGTAAAAGGCTCCGCGATCAGGCCGCGGCCGAAGGCGCGCATGAGCAGCTGGACGTCCTCGATACCGCCGCCAAGGCCCCCTGCCGCTTCAGGCAGAGGCAGCGCGAGCCAGCCCAGTTCGGCAAAATCCCGCCAGTGGCGGCCAGCGGGCCCCGCATCTTGCAGGCGCGCCTGTCTTTCGTCGAAGGCGTAATGATCCTGAATGAATTTATCCACCGCCGTCTGAATCAGGACGCGGTCCTCATGCTGCAAGGCGCTCACAGCGTTTCCCCTGTGTTAGGTTTCCCTGGTTCGAGGTTTGTGAACGAAGGCGCTCACCCGTTGTTCGAAGTCGGCACTTCCCGCGCATTCTCCCACCAGATCGGCTTCCAGGGCCAATTGTTGCATGAGCGTATTGTGTGGTGATGCCAGAAGCTGCTTCTTGATGGAGTGCATGGCTTGTGCCGGCATGGTTTTCACCTGGCTGAGCAACTCCTGCAAGGCGTGCTCCACCTGTCCGTCGTCCACCAGCATGCTCACCAGCCCGAGACGCAGTGCATCTTCCGCGCCGACCTGTTCTCCCAGCATGGCGAGACGTTTGGCATCGAGGGTTCCCATGATGCGCGGCAGGAAATAGCTCAAGCCCACGTCGAGCGCGAGTCCGATGTGGGCGTGTGCAAAGGTGAAGCGCGCCGAACGGTTGGCGATGACGAAATCGGAGCACAGGGCGATGCTGATCCCCGCTCCCGCCACCGCCCCGTCGATGACGGCGATCACCGGTTTCGGGAAATTTACCAGCGCCGTCACCATGGGTGCCGCTGCGCTGACTCGCTGCACGAAGGTTTCCTGGCGCTGGGGAGGTGTCAGCGGCAGCGTCTCGGCGAAGGATTTGACATCGCCGCCGGCGATGAAGCTGCCGCCATTGCCGCGCAGTACGAGAACCCTCACGTTCCCATCGGCTTCGGCGCGTTCGAGTGCATCGCAAAAGGCTGCGCGCATTGCCGCATTCATGGCGTTGCGCGCCTTGGGGCGATTGAAGGCTATGGTCATTACGCCGTCCTGCACGTCGACCACGAGGGGAGAATTTTTCGTCATCTTGGCTGTGGCTCCATGGCGCCGGTTGGTCAGGTAGCGGATAACTCCATGAGGCAACCCGCCGGGATTGCAGTTAGAGAGTCAATAAAATATAACCCTGGTAATAGTTATCTAATGTACTATAAAAGAAAAGCTGTCGACAACCGGTTCGGCTCATGTTTTCCGAAAGCGGCGAAACAAGGCCCTTTCCCGTCCGGCGGGAGGCGCGGGAAGTGCTCTGGTAGCGGCCCTGCCAAAGTCCGGAGTGCTGGCGGAAGAGTGTTGAGCAGGATTATGATATGCTTGGTTTCTTTACGGGTGCTGTAGTTGCGAATCCGCGCAACGTTCGCCACGGTGCACGACGGCATGGCCATTGTTGCTATGCAGGGGCAAGGCCGCGATGCTCGAAGCGATGATTACGATCCATCGGGCGTGTGTCGCGGCTCGGAAATATACCGTTAATGGTTACTATAAGTATGATTTCTTGTATCATGTTAACAATCGTAAACTGACCTGGGAACCCCATACAATGTCGTCGAAAGAGCCTACCTTCGTTACCGGTTTTCTCATCCACGATGTCTCGAGGCTGCGCAAGAAAGTGATGGATCGCGCAGTGAAGCACCTGGGCATCACGCGCTCTCAGTACTGGGTATTGATCAACATCGCGCGTTACGGCAGGGAAGGCATTGCGCAAACCAAGCTCGCCAACCTGATGAACGTCGGCAAGGTGAGCCTCGGCGGACTCATCGACAGGATGGAAATTTCCGGCGTCCTGGAACGCCTGCCTGACCCCGAGGATCGCCGCGCCAAGAAGGTGTTCATGACCCCCAAGGGCGAGGATCTTCTCCACGTCCTTCAGGACATCGGTATGGAAATCAATCATAAATCCATCAAGGGCATCAGCAAGGAGCAGAACAAACTGCTCGACGGCATGCTGAAGATCATGAAGCACAACCTTGTCCAGCAGGACAAGGAAGGCGGCTGACGGCGCCTGGAGGCGAGCTATAAGCTGTAAGCTTTAAGTTGAACTCTGGCACCACTCCGATCTTGCAGTGCCCAGCTTAAAGCTTATGGTTTATAGCTCACGCTGCCTCACCCGCGACTGTAGCCTGAGTTTCCGACTGCTGTGGAAACTCAGCAAAACGCGGCTCTTCCAGAGCTCCAGCTTAAAGCTTACAGCTTATAGCTTATAGCTCGCCCAGCTCCTGCGCTCAGGGTTTGCGCGCGCTGTAGATGGCTTCCTCGGAAATCTCGTGGTATTTGCCGACGCCTTTCAGGAAGGCTTTCTGTGATTCGTAGGCGCGTGCGGCAATAGGATCCGAGGCCGCCAGCTCGGTCAGTACTTCTCCGGTCAGTTCGCGCAGCCGCGCGAGCACGTCGTCCGGCAGTGGGCGAACGTCCACGCCATGCTTCTCCACCAGTTCCGTCAGCGCTTCATTGTTGCGCGCCGTGTAAAGATCGAGCATATCCTGGTTGATCGCGCGCGCCGTCACTTCCACCATGCGCTTGAGGTCGTCGGGCAGCGACTCCCAGGCCTTTTTATTGATCACCAGTTCGAGGGTGGGGCCCGGTTCCTGCCAACCGGGGTAATAATAGTGCTTGCCCACCTGGTGGAAGCCGAACGCCAGATCGTTGTAGGGCGAAACCCACTCCACCGCGTCGATGACCCGGGTCTGCATGGCAGTGTAGAGCTCACCGCCGGGGATGGTGATGGGTTGCACACCGGCGCGGCCCAGCACTTCGCCGCCGATGCCGGGAACGCGCATCTTGAGGCCACGCAGATCGTCGATACTGTTGATTTCCCGGTTGAACCAGCCAGCCATCTGCACGCCGGTATTGCCCGCAGGGAACGGCACCAGATTGAAGGGCGCGTAGGCTTCGCGCCATAGATCCAGACCGCCGCCATAATAGAGCCAGCTGTTCATTTCCTGGGCGTTGAGGCCGAACGGCACCGAAGTGAAGAACGTCGCCGAAGGCAGTTTGCCTTTCCAATAGTAAGCAGCGCCGTGGCCCATCTCCGCGGTGCCCTGGGAGACGGCGTCGAACACTTCCATGGCGGGCACCAGATCACCGGCGCCGTAGACCTTGATCTTGAGGCGACCGCGGCTCATTTCGTCGAGCAGCGTTGCGAATTTTTCCGCGGAGGTGCCGAGCGCGGGGTAATTCTTGGGCCAGGTGGTGACCATCTTCCAGCGGAAGGTTTGCTCGTCCGCGCTGCTGTCGCTGCGCTGTTCCGTACCGCCACCACCGCAGCCGCCCAGCACCAATACGGCGGCAAGCGCCCATAGCCACTTTGTCATTGTCCGTTCCTCGTCGCTTTATTGATTGTTCGTTAGAGTGGTTGCAGGTTGGCGTACTGCAATACCAACCATTTACTGCCTTCATCGTGGAAATTGACCTGCACCCGCAGGTGGGCACCGCTGCCTTCGAAGTTGAGCACCACGCCCTCACCGAAGATCTTGTGCAACACGCGCTGGCCGAGACGAAATTCGCCGTGCTCCTGTTCCTTGAGAAAACCCGGCGACGCCTGCCGGGTGCTGCCGAGAGGCCGCGAGATCGCCGCCCCGAGACGCACTTCCTCGATCAGTTCGCCGGGGATGTCGCGCACGAAGCGCGACAGGCCGTTCCAGGCTTCCGAGCCGTAGAGCTGGCGGGTTTCCGCATAGCACAGGTAGAGTTTTTCCATGGCGCGAGTGATGCCCACGTAACACAGGCGCCGCTCTTCTTCGAGGCGTCCCGGCTCTTCCAGCGACATTTTGTGGGGAAACAGGTTTTCTTCCATGCCGGCCATGAAAACCAGGGGAAATTCCAGGCCCTTGGCGGAATGCAGAGTCATCAGCTGGACCGCGTCCTGGTCCGTGTCGGCCTGTTGTTCGCCCGCGTCCAGCGCCGCTTCGGCGAGAAACTGCGGCAACACCGGGGCCTCCGCATCCTGGGGTTCAAAGGCGCGGCAGGCGATCACCAGTTCGCGCAGGTTTTCCACCCGTGCCTGTCCCTTCTCGCCTTTTTCCTTGCCGTGAAAATCCACCAGCCCGCTGCGCTGGATGACGTGATCGACCTGCTCCTGCAAGGGCAGCTCGGCGCTCTCGGCGGCGAGTTCATCCAGCAGCGTCACGAATGCCTTGAGCGCATTGGCCGCCCTGCCCGGTAGCCCGGGAATGGCGCGTGCGGTGGCCTGCCACAGGGGAATGGCCTGGTCGCGTGCCAGCTGGCGCACCGCGTCGAGAGTCTTGTCGCCGATACCGCGGGTGGGGGTGTTGACCACGCGCTCGAAGGCGGCGTCGTCGCTGCGGTTGACCACCAGGCGCAAATACGCCAGAGCGTTGCGAATTTCGAGGCGATCGTAGAATTTCTGGCCGCCGTAGATACGGTAGGGAATCTGCTCGTGCAGCAGCGCCTCTTCCAGCACCCGGGATTGGGCGTTGGAGCGGTACAGAATGGCGGCGCTGGCGAGGCTGTTGCCCTTGTTGACCCAGGCCTGGATGCGCTCGGCAATGAAGCGCGCTTCATCGTGTTCGTTGAAGCCCGCATAGAGAGAGATGAGCTCGCCATCGTCCTCCTCGGTCCACAGATTCTTGCCCAGGCGCTCGCTGTTGCGGGCGATCACCGCATTGGCGGCCTTGAGGATGGTGCCGGTGGAGCGGTAGTTCTGCTCCAGGCGCACGATGCGCGTGTTGGCGAAGTGGCTGGAAAAGTTCTGGATATTCTCGATGCGCGCGCCGCGCCAGCCGTAGATGGACTGGTCGTCGTCCCCCACCGCGGTGACCTTGCCGCTCTGTCCCGCGAGCATGCGCAGCCAGGCGTATTGAATGGCGTTGGTATCCTGAAATTCGTCCACCAGAATGTGCGCGAAGCGTTGCTGATAGTGAGCGAGCAATTGCGGGTTGTCGAGCCACAGCTCATGGGCGCGCAGCAGCAGCTCGGCAAAATCCACCAGACCACCGCGCTGGCAGGCCTCTTCATAAGCGCTGTAGATGCGCAGCATGGTGGCGTTGAAAGGGTCGTGCTCCGGCTGGATGTGGCGCGCGCGCAGGCCTTCGTCTTTCTGGCCGTTGATGTACCACAGCGCCTGCTTGGCCGGGTAGCGGCTGTCGTCGATGCCGAGATCGGCGCAGACTCTTTTCACCAGGCGCAACTGATCGTCGGCATCGAGAATCTGGAAATTTTCCGGCAGTCCCGCTTCGTGCCAGTGGGCTTTCAACAGCCGGTGAGCCAGACCGTGGAAGGTGCCGACCCACATGCCGCGCGGCGAGATGCCGAGCATGTCGAAAATCCGCGCGCGCATTTCATGGGCGGCCTTGTTGGTGAAGGTCACCGCGAGAATGGCGTGGGGAGGAACCTGCTCCACGCGAATCAGCCAGGCGATGCGGTGGACGAGAACGCGGGTTTTGCCGCTGCCCGCCCCCGCCAGCACCAGCAGGTGGTTGTCCGTATGGCTGACGGCTTCGCGTTGCGCAGTGTTCAGCGAGTCGAGAATTGAGGTAACATCCATAGGCACGGGATTCTAACAGACTCTGCGCAGCCTTCGAGGTTTTTGGCAGAGCCTGGTGTTACGGCCTAAACTTCATGCATAGGCACTACAGGATTTTGCGAATTAGCCATAAGGTATAAACAGGGCTTTGTTGAATCCACGATTTTTGCAGGGCTCCTGCTCGAAACCTGTGGCTTTGGCGTTTCCAGATCACAGGAACTAAAACCGGCTTTCAAGGTCAACCGTCCATGCGCCTCAACCTTATCCATTCAGGGCTGCTTGTGGTGCTGCTGGGCCTGTCTGCTGCCAGTTGCGCAAGCGAAAGCTCAGCCGACCAGTCCGAGGAGGAAGTGCTTTTCTCCGATGCGGAGGAATTGTCGTTACCCGCGTCCCACAACCTCGATGATCCACTGTCCGAAACGACCGCAGCAGACAGCGACGCCCTCGTGGCAAACGAGGACGATCTCGGTGTACCGCTGGAACAGAATCAGCGGCAGATGTTGAAGGTGTACCACCAGCAGATTGCCGTTCAGGAAGCCGCGTTCGATACCTACGATCTCCACCTCAGCGAATCTCTCAACGGTCTGGGCAACGTTCAGCAACAGTTGGGCATGCACGAGGAAGCGCTGCAGTCGTTTCGCCGTGCCATGCACATCCAGCGCGTCAACAACGGCATCTACAGCCTCAGCCAGGAACCGATGCTGCGCGGCATGATGAGCGCATATGAAGCGATGCGCGACCTGGACAGCGCCGACGAATCCTTCGAGCGCATCTTCGGGCTCTACACCCGCAACTACGATCGCCACAGCCCCGAGATGATCGGCATGCTCAAGGAGAAGAGCGACTGGCACCTGCGAGCCTACTCCCGCAACCCCGATCGCAAGAGCCTCCACCATCTCGGCAACGCCTATCGCCTGATGGTCGAGGCCCTCAATACGGTCAGTGCCGAGACGCCGGTGGGCAACGTCACCCTGCTGCCGCTGTGGCGCAACCTGGCGCTCGCCAACTTCCTGCTCGCCGATCACGGGCGCCGCCATCCGGTGGGTCAGAAGGAAGGCATATCCTTTACCACCATGGATCGCACCATGGTCGATCCGCTCAGCCAGGACGAGGTGCTGGTGGTCAACAGCTACCGCAGCGGCGTCGTGGCGCTGGAGAACATCTTCCGCTATCACGCTCTCAACCCCGACGCCACTCTCGAACAGAAAGCCGCGGCACTCGCCGATCTGGCCGACTGGCACCTGATGTTCGGCCGCTACAGCTCGGCGGGCAAGGTCTACAGGGAGGCCTGGAACCTGCTTGGCGAGGATCAGGAGGCGCGCCGCCAATTGTTCGGCAAGCCGCGTATCATCCCCGTCAGTGAGGAGTCCGTTGGCGATCCGGTTCAGGACAGCAAAAATCCGTACGTGGTGGCACACCTGAGCATTACCTCGCAGGGAACACCGCGCAATATCGACATCGTGGAAACCTTTCCCGACAATGACGAAATCGTGAAGAAGGCAGGTTACAAAGTGCTCAGAAGTGCCAGGTTCCGCCCCCGGTTGGCGGACGGTGAAATGGTGGCCAGCGACATAGACTACCGACTGGAGATTGCCCCCTGATGATTCGTGTACTGTTGGCCCTTGTCGTGGTTCCCTTGATGCTGGTGGGTTGCAAGACCCAGCAGTCCATGCCGCAATCGACGCCGCCCGCCACCTCGGGCAGCAGCTCGTCGCAGTCCTCCAGCAGCACTGCTCCCAGCCAGTCGTCCGGCAGCCAGGGTGACAGCAGCGCGGCATCCGCTCCGGCCAGCGCCTCCGCCGCAGGCAGTGCAGGCAGCGATACATCGCCGTCTGCGTCGGATCCATCATCCACGCCCGGCGAATCGGGTGGCGAGGCCGCTTCCGCGGGCGCTCCCTCGGCAGAGGGGCGCGACGCTGGTGCCATGGGCGACGCGGCGGCAGCGGGTTCGCCGCACTCCGGCGGCGGCTGGGAAGAAGGCCAGGGCGCCCCGGCGGGTAATGGCGGCGAGGGTGCGGAGGGAGGCGACCCCTTCGCTGACGCCCCCGGTACACAAAGCGGCGGCGCACCGGGTATGACCGCGGACGAAGCCGTCGGTCAACTGGACGAGCAGCTCAATGCCTCGCTCGCGGTGTTCGATGGCATGATCCTCACCGAGCGCGCGGCGGCCCAGACCCTGGGTGCGGGCCATGGTGCAGGTGCGAGCGCGGGCGACGATGGCGCTGACGAGGGTATGGCGGGCGGCGGCGGTCCGCTGTTCGAGGAAGCTGATCTTTCCGAGCCCGGTGGTGCGGGCGCCGAAGGCGATGAAGAGATGACGGTGCCGCCGATGCCTTCGGGTGGCGGCAGTGGCTCGGGCACCCAGGTGGCCGGAGCCCCGAGTGCGGGAGGCCACGGCACTGTGCCAGCGGATGTTGCCGACGGCAGCGACGACGACATCGTGGCGCGCCAGATTCGCGAGGCCGCGATGAAGGAAAGCGACCCGCAGCTGCGGGAAAAGCTGTGGGATGAGTATCGCAAATACAAACGGGGCGGACGCTGATGGCATTGTCGTTGAGGCAGTTGTTGCGAACAGTTGCAGTACTTGTCCTGTCCGTTGTCGCCGCGGGCTGTGGCACGACCACGGTCAAGTCCACCACCTTCACGCCGCTGGAGCAGGAAACCACGGAAATACCCGAGCACCTGTTGCTCGATCTGGGGGTGCTCAACTTCGACCCCGGCCTCGACAAGGTCAAGGACGAGAACATGCAGCGCCCTGAAGTGCGCAACGCCGAGGCCCGCTTTTTTGCCACGCAACTGACGGCGACACTGCAACAGAGCGGCGCCTGGGGGCCGGTGCGGGTGATTCCCGGCACCGAAACCGTGGTGGACCTGTACGTGCAGGGCACCATCCTGCATTCCGATGGCGAGCGCCTCGAACTCCATATCGAGGCCTGGGACAGCGCCGGGCGCTCCTGGCTCGACAAGAAATACGAAGAAATCGCCAGCGTCTACGCCTACGACAGCCGCCGCACCCAGACCCGGGATCCGTTCCAGGGAATGTTCAACCGCATCGCCAACGACCTGCGCAAGGTGCGCAGCGCCCAGCCCGCAGAACGCCTGCAAACGCTGCGCACGGTGTCCGAACTGCGCTTTGCCGAACAGTTCGCGCCCCAGACTTACGCCGGCTATCTCACAAAGAACCGCCGCGGCGAGGTCGAGGTGGTGCGCCTGCCCGCGCAGAACGATCCTATCCTGCAGCGCATCGACCGCATCCGCGAGCGCGACTATCTGTTCGTCGACACCCTTCAGGAATACTACGAAGGCTTTGCGCTGCGCATGGAAAACCCCTATCGCCAGTGGCGCGGCGAAAGCTACCGCGAGGTACTCGCGGTGCGTGAGCTGAAAAAGAAATCCACGGCGCAGCTCATCGGCGGCGCCGCCGCCGTGGTGGGCGGCATCGTCGCCGCGGGCATTGGTGACGGCTCCGCCCAGGTTGGCGGCATCGTCGCCGCCGGTGCCGGCGGCATGCTGATCAAGGACGCCCTCGCCAAGCGCCAGGAAGCACAGATGCACATGGAGGCGCTGGCTGAACTCGGCGACTCCCTTGAAGCCGACATCGAACCTCACGTCATCGATCTCGAAGACCGCACCATTACCCTCACCGGCAACGCCGAAGCGCAGTACGCGCAGTGGAAGGAGCTGCTCAAACAGATCTATGATGCCGAGCGCGGGGATATCTGAGGGCGCCTGGCGCCCCGGATTCCGCCCACCCCAATACCATCCACAAGGTCCAGCCACGAAGTATGTCGGACAAGCCCCAGTTTGAAACCATCGACCCCGCGACCGTCGAGCTGGCCCAGGCGCCGGGCGCCGCGCCGGCGGCGCGCGCTGGCAGTGGTCGCGGCGCGCGCCTCGCCGTCATCGCGGCGGGCGCAGTTCTGGTCGCGCTGATGATCGGGGTGTTTTTGGTGCTGCCGGGGCTGGTCGAGCGCACCACATCCGAGGCTGTCGCACCGCCACCAACCGCAGCCCCGCCCGCCGCACAAACACCACCCCTGCGCCAGGCGGAACTCGCCCAGGCGCGGCGCGAAGCCCAGGACATCCTCGCCCGGTTGCTTGAAGCTCAGGATACGCTTGAGAAAAAGCAGGTGAATCTGTGGGCGGAAGACGACTTCGCCGCCATGAATGCATTGGCGGCACAGGGCGATGCGCGCTACCGGCAGGGCGCCTTCGATGAGGCGTTGCAGCTTTACAAGGATGCCCGGGCAAAAAGCGAAGCGCTGCTGGCGCGCGCGACGGCGCTGGTGGCGGAAAAGAATGGCGAGGGCGGCAAGGCGCTGGCCGACATGGATCAGCAGCGGGCCGAGGCGGCATTCCGGCTGGTGCTCGCCATCGACCCGGACAATACCGAGGCACGGACGGGACTGGCGCGCGCCGGGTTGTTGCCGCAAATCCGCCCGCTGCTGGAAAACGCCCGCGGTCAGGTGGCGGAGAAGCGCTGGGGACAGGCAAAAGGGGCGCTCGACGCCCTGCTGGCACTGGACGAAAGGCACACAGAAGCCCGCCACATGCTGACCCAGGTAGAGCGGGAAATCCGCGCCGAGGAATTCAACGGTTTCATGGGCGTGGGGCTGGTGGCCATGCAGCGCGGCGACTACCGCCAGGCGGCGCGCCAGTTCGAGCAGGCACTCAAGGTGGACCCGGCCAGCGAGGACGCCCGCGTCTCGCTCAATCAGGCGCGCGCCGCGCTTCAGGCCCACGACATAGCCATCACCCTGGCGGCGGCACAGGAACAGGAAGCCGCAGAGCAGTGGGCGCAAGCGGCCGCCAGCTACCAGCAGGTGCTGGACGCCGACGACAGCGTGGTATCGGCGCGGGTCGGGTTGTTGCGCAGCCAGGCCCGCGCCCGCCTCGACGACGGCATTGCCGCCATTCTCGCCGACCCACTGCGCCTGGCCTCGGGCACTGTGTATACCCAGGCCAGCCAGCTGCTGCGCGATGCTGAACAGGTTTCGCCGCGCGGCGCCCGCCTCGAAACGCAGATCACCGCCCTGCGCCTGGCGCTCGAAAAAGCGCGCCAGCCCGTGACCGTGCACCTGCAATCCGACAACCAAACCCAGGTCACCTTGCTGCGAGTGGGCGAAATGGGCGCCTTTTCCAGCCGTACCATCGAACTGCGCCCAGGCCGCTATGTGGTGGTGGGCAGTCGGGCCGGCTTTCGCGATGTGCGCGTCGAGTTCGAGGTGGCGGCGGACAGCGCGGTCAGTGTGACCATCGCCTGCACGGAGCGCGTCTGATCGTGGAAAAACCCCAGGATAATGCTGACCAGAACGAAGCTGTCCAGAACGGAACTAGCCACAACGCTGCCATCGAACCCGCGGCCTTTACGCCCCTGGCAAGTGACGGCAGGCGCCGGCGGCGGCGCCTGACCATTGCCAGTGCGGCGATCGCACTGTTGGTGCTGGTCGGCGCGCTGGCTCTGTGGTTCACCTTTGCCAGCCGCGCCCTGGTGGTGGTCACCGAGCCGGTTGACGCCCAGGTGGAGCTCGACGGCGGCCTGCGTTTTCGCCTCGGCGACTCCTGGCTGGTGCTGCCGGGCGACTATCGGCTGCGGGTGAGCGCGCCCGGCTACCTGCCCGCTGATGAAGCGCTCGCCGTCACCCGCGACAGCGCGCGCCAGGTACAGGTTGCGCTGACCATCATGCCGGGGCGGCTGCAAGTAAACACAGCGGTCCCCGGTGTGCTGGTGGAGCTCGACGGCAAGCCCCTGGGCAGCGCCCCCGCCACCTTTTCCGGCATTGCGCCGGGGGAATACCAACTGCGCCTTCGACATCCCCGCTACCGCCTGTTCGAACAGACCCTTCAGGTGCGCGGTCGCGATCTGACGGAAACCGTCGATGCCAGCCTGGAACCGGCCTGGGGCGAGCTGCGTATCGACTCCGAACCCTCCGGTGCCCAGGTTCAGGTGGGAGACTTGGCGGCGGGTACCACCCCGACCACCCTGCAAGTGCTGGAAAGCGGTGAAACCGTGCGCATCAGCCTGCCGGGGTACAAAACCTGGGAGAAGCACCTGAGTGCCACGCCAGGCACCCAGCAAACGCACGACAAGGTTGTGCTGCAACCCGCCGACGCGGTATTGACGCTGACCAGCTCTCCGGCGGGCGCGCGCGTCACCGTCGATCAGCAATACCGCGGCCAGACGCCGCTGACGCTGGATCTCGAGCCCGGCAAGAGTCACCGCATCGCCCTCCATCTTGCGGGCTACAAACTGCATGAGCAGACCCTGCGCCTCGAAACCGGGGAAGATAAGGCGCTCGATCTGGCACTGGCGGCGGATCTCGGCCGCGTGCGGGTCAGTGTCACGCCCGCCAATGCCGAGCTTTTCGTCGACGGTCGCAAGACCGCTCTCGGTGATGGCGTGCTGTCGCTGCCCGCGCGCCCTCACACCCTCGAGGCGCGCCTTGCCGGCCACACCAGTGTCCGCCGCACCATCACTCCCAAGCCCGGTATCGAACAGCAGCTGAGTCTGACCCTGCAAAGTGCGGCACAGGCCCAGGCCGCCGCGACCCCGGCGCAGATTACGGCGGCGGATGGCCAGGTGCTCAAGCTGTTCCCACCAAAGACGGTGACGTTCACCATGGGTTCGTCGCGCCGCGAGCAGGGGCGCCGCGCCAACGAGGTACAGCGCGATGTGGTGCTGGAGCGCCCCTTCTACCTGGCGCTCACGCCGGTTACCAACAGCCAGTTCAAGAAATTCCGCTCCCTGCATTCGTCCAGTCACGCCGGTGGCAGCACGCTCGACTTGCCCGATCAGCCGGTGGTCAGCATCAGCTGGCAGGACGCCGCACTCTACTGCAATTGGCTGAGTGAGCAGGAGGGCCTGACGCCCTTCTACAGCATTGGCGCAGGCAAGGTTACCGGCACCAACCCGGTCAGCACCGGCTATCGTTTGCCCTCGGAGGCTGAGTGGGAATGGGCGGCGCGCGACAACAACGGTGTCATGGCGAAATTCCCCTGGGGCGAGGGCTTCCCGCCCCCCGCTGGCGCCGGCAATTACGCCGATCAGAGCGCCGCCAGCATCGTTGGCCGCGTGCTGCCGGGTTTCAATGATGGCTTCAAGGTGTCTGCGCCGGTCAGCCGTTTCCCCGCCAATGGCAAGGGGCTGTACAGCATGGGCCACAACGTGGCCGAATGGATCCATGATTTTTATGGCAGCGAACCGTCGCTGGGGACCAGGGCGCAGCGCGATCCACTGGGCCCGGAGAACGGTGAATTCCACGTTATCCGCGGCGCCAGCTGGCGCCATGGCACCATCACCGAGTTGCGGTTATCCTTCCGGGACTACGGAGTCGACAAGCGCAACGACGTCGGCTTCCGGGTTGCGCGTTATGCCCGCTAGCGAGAATAGTGCCTGTATAGACTCGGCAGCGATACTCGAAGGCGTGGTGGGGAACCCAGGTGCGGGACCGTCAGCGCCAGGGATGGCGCTGCCGAGCCTCCAGGGATGGATTCACGGCGTGTCCCGCACCTGGGTTCCCCAGCGCGCCCCGCGTGTTGACAACGGGTTTACGCGGAGGTATCGATGAAACCTGCAACAACGATATTGCGGCTCGCGGGCGCGGCGCTGCTGAGCGCGGCGCTGGCTGTACTGCCGGCTACAGGGTACGCTCAGGAAGATGCACCCGCCGAAGCGCCGCAACAACAGCGTGCAGACGCGGAAAACGACAAGAAAAACGAGGGCCAATCCGGACAAGCCCGCAAGGACCAGGGTTTCCGCCCGTCCGAGGAAATCTCCGAAGACCTGTCCGTACCCTTTCCAGTGGATATCTGAATGCTGCGCAGAAACCATGAATTCGTCTACCAACTCTTCGCCCTGCTGGTGGCGGTGATCGTCGTCCACGGCGTTTACGTGGGCATCATCCGCCCCGGCGCCACCGCCCATCTGGAGGCGGAGCTGGCGCTGCAAGAGAGTGGCGAGCCCTTCGTCTCCGAGCGCTCCCTCTACGTCATTCTCAAGGATTACGAGCAGGAAGCGTGCATCATCCTCAGCCTCTGGGCGCTGGCGATCATGGCGTACAAGGCGCGCCACAATCTGGCGGAAAAGAAGCTCCTGGCCTCCTCCCTGCTCAATGTCAGCGACGGCACCCGCATTCTGCCCGAGGACACTCGCGCACTGCTGCGGCCCGTGCAGGCGCTGCCGGAAGAACAGCAGTATTTCCTCCTGCCGCGGGTGCTGAGCGCGGCGCTGCAGCGCTTTGGCGCCACCGGTGACATCGCGGACGCCTCCAGCGCCATCAAGGACCTGTGCGACACCGAAAATGACCGCCTCGATTCCGAACTCTCCATGGTGCGCTACATCGCCTGGGCGATTCCCGCCGTCGGCTTCATCGGCACGGTGCGCGGCATGGGCGACGCACTCGGTCAGGCGCACCGCGCCGTGGAGGGCGACATCGCGGGGGTGACGGCCAGTCTCGGCGTGGCATTCAACTCCACCTTCGTGGCCCTGGTGGTCAGCATCATCATGATGTTCTTCATGCACCAGTTGCAACTGGCCCAGGAACGCCTGGTGCTGGATACCCAGAACTACGGCGACCGCAACCTGATACGCCACCTGAAAGGAGGCAAGGACGCCACATGAGCGACGCTGCCCTGATCGAATTGATCGATACCGAAATCCTCGCCGTGCGCGGCGAAGGCGCCCTGCTGCGCACGCCGGGTTACGCACTGCTGGAAGACGGCGGTATCGAGACCGGCGCCGCAGCGCTCGCCAAGGCCTGGCTCTATCCGCAGCGCAGCTTCAACCAGTTCTGGCGCCAGCTCACCCTGGCGCCGCTGCCCGCCAACCACCGCCACGCGCGCCACTATGCCGACCTGGCCTTTGCCCAGTTGCGCCAGATCCACGCCGACCTGGGCGCCCCCGCGCAGATGCTGTTCGCCCTGCCCGGCAATTTTTCCCGCGATCAGCTCTCGATTCTGCTCGGCCTCGCCAACGCTCTGCCCGCCACCACCCTGGGCATGGTCGACAGCGCCGTGGCCGCCGCCAGCACGCTGGCTCACAGCGGCGATCTGGTGCACCTGGATATGCAGCTTCACCAGACAGTGATCACTCACTTGCGTGCCGACGAGCAGGTCAGCCGCGTTGCCGTGGAGGTGGTGCCCGACAGCGGTTTGAAGGCGTTCCATGGCGCCTGGGCGCAATACATCGCCGACCAGTTCATCCAGCAGTACCGTTACGATCCGCTCCACCAGGCGCGCGACGAGCAGCAGCTTCACGACCGCCTGCCGGGCTGGCTCGACGCGCTGGCGCACGGCGATCAGGTGAGCGCCGAGCTCGCCACCGGGCGCGGCAATTTTCGCCTCACCCTGAGTCCGGGAGCCCTGGCCGCGCAAACCGCCGAGCGTGTCAACCGTCTGCGCCAGGCGCTGGACAAATTTCCGCCCCAGGCGCTGCGGGTGGCCAGCTATCGGCTCGAACGTCTGCCCGGCCTCGGCGAAGCGCTCGGTATCCAGGTTCTGAAGGAACAGCAAACCCTGCAGG
>Ga0265293_10004384_pt1 | contig 24943 bp, 16 predicted proteins | sample Munlanlewell138R_FD_192505 | JGI IMG/M metagenome (GOLD analysis project Ga0265293, IMG submission 192505) | Leachate microbial communities from a municipal landfill in Southern Ontario, Canada - Leachate well 138R | ecosystem: Engineered > Solid waste > Landfill > Unclassified | place: Canada...
GATTTTTTTTCTTCCCCTTCTTTTGTTTTATATAGTTTATTATTGTTTACTATATGTTTAGTATTGTTTAAGAAAGGTCGCACGAGATGTTCACATGATGTACCACATGATGTATCACATGATGTACCACATGATGTATCAGGTGTTGTACCACGTGTTGTATCAAATCTGTACATGTGAACTTTTGAAGATTTAAACCTGCTTTTAGAAGGAGTGTATTTGATGTATTTCCATTCACTTAGTTGTTTTAAGCATTTAGAATAAGTGTTAGTAGACCCTATTTTAGAGAACTGCATTAATTCATCGCGACGAATGTTAATTTCACTTCTAAACCTCGTGCTGTTCCATAACTGAAATAAAGACATATACAGGCTTACATGCCATGGAGTAACGCGAGGATCATCCCTAAACTTGAGCATCGCATTCTCCATGTGTAGTATGTAATTGACAGCTTCCATGCTTATACGTTTTGTTTGAGATCATCGATGATGTTAAGGATGTCTTGTTTATCATAAAAGATAACACCGCCCACTTTTGAAAAAGGTATAATTCCATTTACACGCATGTTTTGCAATGTACCTTGGGAGATTCCTAGCATGCGTTGTACTTGATGGGATTTGAGAAGAACTGGATCGGGGGATGATGTGTTTTGAGTTAATAGCTCTTCTTTTAATGACTCTAAAGACGATAGGATAGTGTCTTTTAATTCTTGCAGATCTTCCTGCGTTACAATTGAAATTTGCATATGACATTGGTTTAAAGATTAGATACAAATAGAAGTATAAGTTTTTAATATTTTGGGTTGCAGGGGGTTGCACTTTTGACGTAAACCCCACGTAAAATGCGGGATAGAAAGTTTTATTTTTTTTCAGGGTTGATACAAGGTGGAGTTACACCATTAAATTCTATGAAAATGACACTAAAACCAACTAAATCTTATCAAATCCTATGAAAAATGACAGTTTGAAAACTTCGAAAATTACAGGGGGGTTGCACTTTTCCTTAAAAATGGCTTAAAGCCAATGTTTGCAATAGGTTTGCACTTGTTTTTGGTGTGGGAAATAGCTAAAAATAAGGGGGGTTGCACTTGGGTTGCAACCCCAAGTGCAACCCCCTTGAACACCCAATGAACATTGAGGTTTAGCGAAAATGACATTTTTACTATTAAATTTGATTGTATTTACTGCTAATTGCCTTAAATTTGTGTCAGTAACCAGTCCGAATAAAGAGGACTTTCAACAAAAATGATAAATAGAATAGATTAAAATAGACATATAATAATATTGTAGCGTAAGCTATTTTTAGAACTCGTAAACCGCCAGTTATACATAATCCTCTAAAATATAGTCTTGACGCCTTGCTACGGCATGGGCTCAAGATTGTTAGAGGATGGGATCCTGGCGGTTCCCAGAGTTCTGCATGAATGGGTTCATGCTACTTCATTACAATTGAATCATGTTAAAAATCCAACTTCTAAATTTGCCGCTAAATATTGAACAGGTTGATTATGTCATACTGTTTATGATTTATCATAATATCAATAGTATTCAAGAATTAGTTGATCAACCCATTGACGATTTAAGACAAAAGGAAGACTGGGATGAAAAATTAGAGGTGATACTAGAGATCATTCACGAAAATCATCATACTTAAAATTGTACATTTTAAATATTAGGGCCTTCACCTTTTCGAAGCTCTTTTTATCCATATTATACATTTTATTTCTAAAACTTATATTGGAGTATTTAATATTGTTTTTGTTGGTAATGGTACTTGATAGCCAGTTGGAGATGTTCGTCATAGTTTCGTTATTGAGACTGTCGGCTTCCTTAAATAATCTGCATAAAACAGCAATTTCTTTAATATTGAGGGCTGATGATAATTTTTGAAATGAGTTTGAATACTTACTGTTGAGTTTAAAGGCATGAGTTTGATCTAAAAAACTAAGTTCCACATCAATCCATTTTAGCAACTTATGTGCTAGGTGATGTTCATCCACCTGATAATAAAATTCAGCGCTCAGTAGAGCTTGCTCAAAGTGTTTTTGTTTTATGGACAATAGATTGCTTTGTTCTTCTTTACTATCTACCTTATATAAACTGGACTTGATATCATCAGTTATAAAGGTTAGAAAACTCTTCTTTTTTAAATTGATTGAAATCAAAAAGTAGATAATTTCTTCTTGGTTAATTGATGTGTAATTTATTTTTTTCAGAAAGGAATTAAAAGCTTTTAAAAACTCCTTGTAAGCTTCAAAACTGTTATAATTAATCCTATTGGAAATATCGAATGAGAGCACCTTGTTTATTTCACTTTCTATTATGGCTCTAAACCTATCATCCAATTCAATCTTTTTTAACTGCTTTAAAATTTCTTTCGATAAATCTACAAAGTGATTCTCATTTAGTAATTTAGAATGGTAAGGAATCTGCTGACTGAGATCCATTAAATGATAAAAAGTGGTTGTCACAAAGTCCAGTACCTTTACAATTGATCTATAGACTAGTATGGCGCAGTCCTTTTTATTGTAGGATTGTTTTAATTTAATGTTTAAATCAGTAGGTTTCAATTGATACTCATTGGTTATTTCGTTCAAGTAGCTATTGAAGATACGCTGAAGTTTTACAATTGTTTTTTTAATGATTTCCTCTGTGAAGTTAAGCGCTAATTTCCGCAGCACTTTAATGTGCTCAATTTCCATTTCCTTTAATTGAAAATTGACATATCCATAAATCAACCGGTCGTTGTCAACTTCTGACCATTCTGATTCGAGTGCAACACCGATGATATCAACTCCATTTTGCTTTTTATAAACGTAATCATTCTTGACCTTCTCGTGATTTAAGTTTAAGAGTTTAAAGACTTCTGGACTTATGAGGGTTGTAGGATTATTAGGGAAGGCAATTTCATTGCTAACGAAAAAACTTTCTGCTAGTGGATGAGCGGTTGAAATTCTTAGTTCTTCAATTAACTTGAATTCATTACCCTCTTTTTTAAATTTACCGACTATCATGTCCTTACAGACCAATTGTTCAGAAGTTAGGTAGTCAGCTACTTTAAGCGCATCCAATTTGTTCGGAACTAATGGGCCATTAATTAGATCATGATATGAAATGATTTGGTTAAAAAAATCTTGCATATCTAGTGATTTGTTACTAAATAAGCCAATTTTAACAGTCTATCATAGGATTATAACAAGTAATTTAAAAATCTCTTTTAGGAAAACAAGTAGTTGTTTGGGGTAAGTTATTTGTGCATAGTGTGTTATTATCATTTTTTGGTTAGAAAAGAAAACACCAAGCTGTTAAGCCTGGTGTTTGAATTATTTTGATTTATCCCATTTTTCTTTGTTCTGGACTCTCTTGAACTGTTTGAGAAAGCTTTGCTTTCAAATTTTGCATATCTTCAGATACTTTCTTTTCAATCACTTTCGCATAAACTTGAGTAGTTCGAATTGAAGTATGACCAAGCATAGAACTCACAGTTTCGATAGGAACACCATTTGCAAGAGTGATGGTAGTTGCGAAAGTGTGACGAGCGATATGCGAGGTTATTCTTTTTTCAATACCACAAATATCTGCGAGTTCTTTCAAATATGCGTTGTAGCATTGGTTACTGTTTACAGGAAGTAATCTGTTTGAATCGATACAGTATTTGTTCTTTCTGTATTTCTTGATGATTTCCAAGGCAATAGGTAAGAGGGGAACACTTTCTTTTACACCAGTCTTTTGACGATGTGTAGATAACCAATACTCACCATCAATTCCTTTTGTTACTGCATTGTAATCAAATTTATAAATGTCAGAATAGGCGAAGCCGGTATAACAACAGAACAAAAACACATCGCGAACTTCTGCAAGGCGAGCAATGCTGATATCCTTTGTTTTTAGAATATCCAATTCTTCTTGAGTGAGGACTTCTCTTTTAGGTGCAGTGTAACTGCAGCGGAAATTATTAAAAGGATTGGATGGAATCCAATCAAGACCAACAGCCATGTTCATAATCTTCTTGAGATTCTTAATGTATTTGTGTGCTGTGTTGGTCTGTAATTTCCCTTTTGTAAGCAGATAATGCTCGAACTCGGTGACGAAGCGTAAGCGAAGATCAGGAAGTGGCATGTCCTTCACTTTGTACTGTGATTTCATGAAAGCACGTACTTTGTTCTTCGTGATGTTGTAGCGTTCAAGGGTCTTTTTAACTACTTGACCAATCTTGACTTGCTCTTCCATTTTTGTGTTGTGGTAGTTGAAGGCTTCGAGGATGGATTTGTGGGTAGTTTTGTTATCGTCAATGCCTAGGTAAATATTTTTTATGTCCTGGCTTGTGATGGTTTTTTTTTGTGAAACCTCCTTTAAGAATATCTGATTAATCTCACTTATCGCATTATCTATAAAACCATTTAGATAATTAGCTTTGGCGAATGAAGGTCTAATTTTTCTCAATTTCTGATTCCAAACTTTGATTGGTATATAATGGGTTGTTGCTATTTCTGTTCTTTTTAAATCTACAACCACTCTAATATAGAGTTGTACTTCTCCATTTTTTGTCTTTTGCTTGTTTGGATAAAACTGGACGCTGAATTTTTGATTCCTTTTCATATCTACGTATTTAAAATGTTACCAAATAATGGTTCATTAATAAGTAAAATATAAGCTGCATACCTAGATGATCAATGGTTTGCTTGTTTTTGGTGACCTAATTTCATTGATTTTTCAGGTCACCACATAGGTCACCATTTGGTAACCAAACAACACTCTTTAGGTGTTATATGCTTAAATTCTGGTGACCTAAAATTAACAAAAATTTAGGTCACCACATAGGTCACGAGATTTATGTAATCAATTGATATTGATTGTGTTTGTGGTGGTTTGAAAAACTCTGTTTTTTTAGAGTTTTGGTGATATTTGATGTCTATTAACAAAAAAAGCCTCTCGAATGAGAGGCTTTTAGTGATCCCGCTGGGATTCTTTTATTTTTATTAACTCCTAATTATCAATTAGTTATAAGGCTATTTTTGTCTTGTTAACCGAATTGTTGTAGTAATTTTTGCATTCAAAACAATCTATTTATTCGGCTAACTTGTTGGAATCCAATGGTGTGATAACAAAAAAGGCTTCTAAATTAGAAGCCTTTTTGTGATCCAGCCGGGATTCACAAATATTTTTTAACTTCTAATTATCAGGCAGTTATACCACCATCTGTTCTGTGTTAACCGAATTGTTGTAATATTATTTGCAACAATTTGTACTTATTTGAAAGAACATTGATTACTAACAAAGATAATTAAATCTATTCCCAAAGTCAAACAAATAAAGGCAAATTTAATGGGAAATTATTTAGAACCTGAGTTCGATTCTTCCATCGAGTTCATATTATTAATTAGCTATTAAAAGAGAGTTAATTTATTTTAGTATGCTTTTCTAAAAATGGCGTTTTTCTTCGTTATTTTTAATACAAATAGCTCGCTATTCGTAATAAAAATGCCTTGTAAAACACTCATTTATAGAAATATGAACCTCAATTTAATAATCGGACTCAGGTTTAGAGATTAATTCTAACAATCGCTTTCCTGCAGCTGTTATTTTATAGCCTTGATTTGGGTGAGTTGGAGTACCGGGATAACGAATTTCTATCCAACCATATTCGACAAGTGGGTCGATGTATTTCCTTCTATTTCTGGTGTGATTACTAAGTTGAAGATATTCCAATATTTCATCTTTGCTTTTCCAACTATTTAAGCCTTTTAAGAGATTATCTATTTTACCATTAAAAGCCTCATTTAACAATTCTCGAGCTTGGTCACTAGCTTGGTCACTAGCTTGGTCACTTTTTAAGTTTGTAAATTTACGAATATCATCTATTGTGTTGAAATACAACGTCTTAACTTGTTCACTAGCTTGGTCACTAACTTCGACAGTAGCTTGGTCATTTTTGAGGAATTCTGGATGAATATCTAACGTAACTAAGACATAATTTGAATCGTCTGTTTCAAAAGTTGGCTTAGGGGATCCATTTCTTTCCATAGCACGATAAATTGCAGGGAAACCTGTTCCACGTCCTTCTGTTAAATCAAGTTCTTTTAAGAAGTCTCCAATTCTTCTGTTGCGGTATTTTCTAGCAACGATTCTTTTTTGCGTAGCAAAATCTTTGTGATTAACAGGAGGCATTGGACTTGGATAACTTAATACCGTAATCTTATCAGGGAAAATTTGAATTTCTATTGGGTCACGTAATTCGTAACTTTTATGATAAACAGCATTTGCAATAATTTCTTCTAATGCTGCATACGGATAATTAAATGCACGTAAAGCCTTTTCTGTATGTGGTAATTTTACAACTCTTTCTTCTATGATGTTATTCTTGATGTAGTCTAAAACACCATTGATTTGATAATTTAAAGGACCTTTAAAATACTTTTCTGTAAATTCTTTTCCTGAATCGTCTTTGTGCCAAACTAATTCTATCCAAGCGCGGTCAAAGAATTGGTCAGGTTGTTTGTTAAAGAAGAGTAAACCGACATTTAAAGGACGAATGTCCTCATCCGGACCTTTAGCAATCATCATGGTACGACATAAGTCTGAAAATTTCATTTCCGTACTGTCGTCAGCTAAAGAACTTCCAATTTCCTGTAAATATTCGCGTATTAATCCTAAGTCTAGATCTTCCAATTTAGCTTGATTATTCAAGCGGTCATCAAAAGGAATTCTAGCAGTTAATTCTTGTAATTGACGTAAAGTCTCATCTTTAGCTTGAATGGTATTAGAACCTATTCTAACGTAAGAAAAGCGTTTTGTATTTCCTTTGCTTAATGAATGAGGAGCATCGTAAGGACGATTGTCTCCTGCAGGACACCAAATTACAAGAATGTGATTGTTGTCCATTGTATAAGGCTGGATAATTGGGAAATATGAAGGACTGATTTTATACCCCAATTCAATAACTTTCTTTTGGAAAGCATCAATTTGATTTTCTTCTAATCCGGTAGGAGGAAGAATTGGTCTCCCGTTATTTTCTTCAATACCAACAATAATATAACCACCACCAAGGTTGTGTATGTCGTTTGCAAAAGCACACATAGAATGAACAATGTCTTCTGGATTCCAAGATTTTTTAAACTCTATTCGTTCAGACTCCACGACTTTTCCGTGTATTAATCTTTCTATGTTTGTTGGTATGGCCATTAAATATTACTCTCGATTTTTTGAAATTCAAAAATACTATTTTTAATAGAAGATAGGGAATTAAATTTGATTAAAAGGAAAGAGATAAAGTAGTTAGGAAAATATGTGTTCAGTAAAAGGGAGTGTTCAGCGACGCTGAACAGCAATAAATAATGAACACTAGATTCATTTCAATCTCTTTGTTCACAAATATTCAACGTTCACGTGACGTGAACAGATAAAAAATGTGAACGATTTTATCGTCCGTTATCGTCCGTAATCGTCCGGTATTGTCCGTTAATCGTTCATAATCGTTCATAAACGTTCGTAATCGTTCGCGTTTTACTCAAAACAACACATTCTCCACTTCTTTCTGATCCAATCCCAAATATTTACAGAACTCCTTAATCGTCACATATTGGTGTTTTTTCTTTCCAAGATGCTCTTTTATTTCTTTAATCAAATACCTGGAATAGCGTTCGCTTTTCCCGGTAACGATAACAACATCTTTAGTATGGAGGACGATTCGTTTCATAATTTGGTTTTTGCATACTCTAACTATACATTATCTATACTTCATCTATATCTTATATATACCTGAATAATAAAGAATATTTCACAAAAATAAAGGCTTTTTAGGTTTTTGTTGGATGCAAAAACACACCAAAGAAGCACAAACTTTATGGAACGGAAGTAAAGCCTTTGAGGTTAGTTAATATTGCGTGATGTTTGACTTGTCTGTTTGCGCAACGACAGGTTAAAAAGTGGACCTTGAAACTCACTTTCATATAAAAATAGAAAATCATGGCTAAGCAAAAAGGAATAATTAAGCTTACAGGTAAGATTGGGGATTTGTCTTTTTACAAGACCCAAGATGGTTATCTAGCAAGGGAAAAAGGGGGAGTAGATGGAGACCGAATAAAGAACGATCCTGCGTTCATTAGAACGCGTGAGAACGGTGCTGAATTTGGTTCTTCTGCAAGCTCCGGGAAGTTGTTGAGAGATACAATCCGTACAATGATGCAGAATGCATCAGATGGACGAGTTACTTCGAGATTAACGAGAGTGATGACGAAGATTAAGAATCTTGATTCAACGAGTGCTAGAGGAGAAAGAAATGTTGGGGAAGGAATTGCTTCTCCTGCAGCAAAAGCTTTATTGAAAGGGTTTAACTTTAACAATAGAGCAGTTTTAGGTTCAGTGTTATTTAAAGGATATAATGTGGATACTTCCACAGGAGACATCGCTTTAAACGATTTCGTTCCAATTAATGACCTGAATGTTCCTGCAGGAGCAACTCACGTTTCAATCAGAGGGGCTTGGGCGAATGTAGATTTTGCTAACGACGTTTCAGAAATGTTTGAAACGAACGTTGAGAATCTTCCAATCAATGCAACTTCTACTACAGTTACATTGTCACCAGCAGGAACACCTTCTTTATCCGGTACAGATGTTTTCTTACTGATGTTAGAGTTCTTCCAAGAGGTTAATGGAGTTCAATACACGCTTAAAAACGGAGCGTTTAACGTGTTGAGTATCGTAGAGATTCAGTAACCTTTAAAAATTGGAGATTATGACAGAAGAAAAGAAACCAAAGAAGTCCGAGGATAAGGATAACCTTCAATCTTATTTGAAGAGAGCAGGAAAGAAAACCCCTCCATTTTTTAAGAAGTTAAGACTAGCAGGATTGATTATTGGTGCAGTAGGAGCAACTGTTTTAGCAGCTCCAATTGCATTGCCAGGAGTTGTTGTAGCTATCGCAGGATATGTGGCAACAACAGGAGCAGTAATCACGGCAGTTAGTCAAGCTGCAATAGAGGATGGGGAAGTATTAACCGAAGAGGATGGTTCCGAATAAGGGATCATCATTTTCTAAAAAATCAAAAAATGGAAACAGTAGATCAAAAAAGAGCTTGTGAAGATTTTGTGGTACAAGCAAAGGTGAAAAAGAGACGAGTGAAATTTAAACCTGGCTCTAGTCTTGCCGATACTGTAAATAAAATCAGCACGAATGTAGAAGATAATTCTACAGAGGAAGTTATCGATTTCGCAATCCAATTAAATATTGGTTTTTGTGAAGAAAATTATGAATCGTTGGAAATCCAACAAAAAAAGTAAGAATATGGCAAATGAAGATGTAAAATTAAAGGAAGAAAATGCGGAAAAAATAGAACAAATTCTTCCATGCGAAAACGAAATTAAAGTAGCTGCACGAGTTAAAAAGAGAGTTCGCTTTAAAGCAGGTGCAAGCTTGGCAACAAGTGTAAATATGATTTCGGCTGATGTAGAAGATAATTCTACGGAGGAGTTAATCGATTTCAAAGTGTGTCTGGTAATTAAATAAAACTATTGATGATGAATGAAATCCCAACAAATAGTGATTATTCAACTATTACTGGAACCATTGGTGGAACACTTCTAACGATTGGTGTTACCATTCAGTTAGATGATATTTTAAAAACTATCATTCTAGCTTCAATTGGTGCTGCAGTTAGTTTCTTTGTTTCTCGGTTCTTAAAATGGTGTTGGGATCTATTCAAATCGAAATGATTTTGTTTTGTGTTCAGTCGGAAACCGTTCGGTATTTATTTATCGGACGGTTTCTTTTTTCTTCTGCTTTTTCCCATCATTAAACTTTTCCTTAAAAATGGCTTAGGCAACCAATCAGCGCTAAATGAAGCAATAAAGCAAGATTTTTGAAGACAAAAATACTATCCCATCCAAAGAGGAATTTTAATCAAAAAGAATAATTTTTATTTCAACATAAATACTTTTTAGAAAGTAGAGTTGGGATGGAGATTTTTTCTTCAAAACCCGGAGGGCTTGAACTTGCTGTTTGCGGAATGGGGCTATATTTGACTAAGACCATGTTTGAGGAATTTTTTGGAACGTTAAATTGTTAATCTACTGCGTTGACTTCAAACTAAAAAAATCAGTCATCCCGAAATTTTAATCGGGACTCCTTTCTTTTTTGTTTTCGTCGCCTTGTATATAGAAAAATTTCTAATCGCCCAAAATCAAGTTTTATGTAAATAACTTCATTTCTCCTGATTAATCGTTGACGTTATTAGTCAATATTCATTGTTTTTTAACTGCGATTTTTTCTTTAACTAACTGCTAAAATCGGAGGGAGGAGTTGAACGAACAGGTTATACAGCCTTGAGCCGAGCGTTGGAAAACAGCAGGTAATTGAATGTTATTTTTGAATGATAGACTATAAATAATCAAAGAAGTTATTAAAACGAAGCATAAACACCTGCTGTGTGGGAGCGTGGAGTGAATGCCTGACGAGGTACGAGGAAAGGCTGAACGAAACGCGCGAGCCGATGCGAGTTGAGCGAGGGGGGGAGCCAGAAATGGACGACGCTTTCAGCGAGAGGACAACTGGCGACCTCTGCAGATATGCACAAGGGCTTGGCGAAGTTTTTTGATTTTCGTGGGAAGGATATTGAGTCGGGAAAGCTTGCGATTGGGAAATTTTGGAATGTGTGGTGGCTTGTGGGAATTTCCCAATGGCAAGCGTGGGTTGCTGTTGCTTCCCTTTAAAATCAGCCTTAGCTGTTTTAGGGGGATGCAATCAGCAAAGGGAGAAACAAAGGCTGCTTCCATAAATGCTTTTAGAATAGAGGATTTCATTTTTACATAATTCTCTTCATTGGAAGAAGGCAGCTTTTGTTTGTGCGGAGCCGAAAGCTTCTGGAGATGAGAGAGGAAAAGAATGGAGCAGGATTGGGCAGGCGAGCGAAACGAAGAGGAGCGAAGTCCAGCCCATCTGCGAAATGATTGACGAAAGAAGCGACAGATGCTGTAGGCGGGGGAGTTCAAAAACTATGACAAGCCCGAAGCCCGAGCGACTAGCAGGCGAGCCTATAAAAACAAGCGGCGACTGCACCCCAATTATAATAAAACCTGCGAAGCAGACCTTATTGGGGTTTGGGGTGCAGGAAAAGACGCGACTGACGACGATGGCTGAACAGGCAAGGAAAACAAGAGAGCAGCTGACACCGGAATTCTGGAGGTGGAAGCGTACCTTGAGGGGATTTAAAAGTATTACCTCATCTCTTACAGAGATTTCTTTTTTACTTTAAGTTTTAGATATTGATTAATGCCCCGAAAGGTTGCGAACGTCAAAACCAAGCCCGGAACGAAGTGGAGCTTGTTATAGGCTTGGTGTGTGTTTTTCCGAAGCTGTGAAGACAAGGAGGAAGACCTTATAACCTGTTCGTGGAATTTTTAGGATAATGTTAAAATCGGAGGGAAGGTTTCAGTGGTTTTTATCAGGATTAAGTTGAACTTTTTATGTTTTTTAATAAATGAATTAGACTCCTTTTTGAATTTATTTTTTTGTTTAAAAATAAATCTCATAGTATTTACTTGAAATTGCTTTGATTTTTAGTCAGAGGATAAAGATATTTTTGGTTTGTAATAAAATTTGGTTTAAATTGCTTTAGAATATTGAAGAATTTAATCTATTGTTATTTTTTATAAGAAGTCAATAATCCTTGACTGTAATATATAGAATGAAAATGCAAAGACTGATAAAATATATTTTCTTAATACTTACTATAATGGTAAATAGTGATTTGTATTCGCAAAACGCAAAGCCGATTTCCATACCTGTTTATGTATTTCAACTTCAAAAAGATGGAAGTTTTGTTCAAAGCAACCAAGGAATTACAATACTTGTAAAGCCCATAGTAGGAAAGTGGGAAAATGCTGTGAAACTAACTCAAAATGATAGTGTTTTTATATACACTGGATATACAAGAGAATGGCTCGAATTTAAAATTACCGATTCTTTAGGTAATAATCATTATAGAAAAGTTTATCCGTATTACCATCATAGGAAAATAGCAATCGGCTTATATATTGGAACGAGCGAATTTCATAGCTATTTTCAAGGTGTAAAAAAACCATACCTTCCAATGAAAGATACCTTTGATATAGTGGGAGGAATTAATCTGTTACCGATAGAAGTGCAACAAAAACTTGGAGAAATTGGACTTCGGTCTATCAATATAACATTAAGCGGTAATGAAACTCTTAACTCTCCAGTATATACTTTTATAGAGAATAAAAAGTATTCAAGGAAGCAACAATACAAAGAATTACTTTCAATACAAGGAATAGGAAAAATACTCCCTGTAATAAAATTAAACTATGAAAATAATGATTGCTTTTATAGCCGTGCAGCAGTTCTTTTCACCCCTACCGTAAGTCCAAATAAAATAGAATCTATTTTAAAGAAACTGAATGTAAAATCTTTTACACAAATGACTTCTTTAAAACAAGCTGCTTTTGAAAAATACGGGACAGGACAAGCTGTTTTTATTCAATTCACATCCGAACAAATGATTAACTACGAGTTTTTAAAAATTTTAGATCATTTATATTCACAACCCGATGTGTTATTAATTAATACATATTCACTCCCAACAATCTCCAGAGTTGATTAAAATCGTTAAATTATGAAAATATATTGCCGAATTTTTTCAGAATCAAACCCAAGGAACAAAACAATAAGTTACACTTTATTTATCATCCTAATATTTTTTAGCATGTCATTCAATTTTTCATTCAGTCAAATCACATTAAAGGTAAATTATTTAAACAATGATGGTTTTAGCTATGAAGATGCTACCACAAATGTTAAAGTGTGGATCTCACCTGACCTTAAAGGAAGAACTAAAACACTTTTAAATGCATCTGATGGCGTTTTTAAAATTGATTCATTGCTTTCTGATTGTCCTTATTTCCACATTAAAGACCAAAATGGAGAGATGCATATTCAGAAAATATGTATGGGGTTAAAAACACAAAAAGACTGGATAGTTTACATAGGTAGTAGTGATTGCCTTTATCATTTTGAAGGGTATCAACCAGAACCTTTTATTCCTTCATATGACAAGCTATATATCACTTTTGCTGAAGGCATATACAGTAAATTAATAAATAAATTAGATACGGAACTACGTGGTGGTGGAGCGCTTAATTTATATGAATTTAACGCTGAAAAACGAACAGCCATTATGAAAGAGCTGTCCAAAATGGAAGGAGTATATACTATAGCTCCTATTCGTCTGTTTACTCACTCTGAAAGGTCGTATTTCACTACACATATTGAGATATTATTCAAAGATTCTCTTACCAATCAAGAAATAACAAAACTATTCAAAGGTTTTGATATCAATGAAATTAATAGGTTTAGTCCAAAACATTATACATGGACGCATTATAAGATTGGAACTCCTTATATAATAACTTTTAAAAAGGGAGGTATGGACTATTCCCTACTCAACAAACTAAATGAGTTTTTACTAAAGAATGAAAATGTACTGGTAATAAAAACAAGTGCGACTGTTACCGAAACAAAAGACTAAAGTATTTAAATCTTCGATTATGAATAATCTAATAAAATACATTTTTTTAATCCTTACTATAATGGTATATAATAATCTATTATCACAATCTCCCATACCGATTATGGTATATGAGAAATTAGAGAATGGAGAGGTAAACCTCATTAACAAAAACGTTAAACTGTCTTATAAAATAATCGGGCAACCGGATGATAGTTTAAAAAGAATTCCATTACAAGACAGTATTTTTAAATTAGAGGGGAATATAAGAGATTGGATAGAGGTAAGGATTATTGAAAATGCTACTGAAAAAATACACATCCGAAAAGTGTATCCTCCTTTTTCAAATTATACCGATAAGAAAATATCGTTTTACATAGGAAACACCAACTACTATTTTTATAGAGGTTTGACATCACCTTTGCCTATTTTTCCTGAGAACATTATTTACGTAGAATTTGATTTCGGGTTTGAAAATAAGTTTGATACACAGTCAGAAATAGTTGAAATTGATGGTTTACAAGAGACATATTTAGGGAATGGGCATTCTGGTTACAAAATTATTGATAGTTTAAGAGCTAAAGAAATCATCCGGAAAATTTCAAACGTAAAATATGTAAAAACCATCTCTCCTGTTTATAAAAACCAGACCCTCCTAACAAACAGAGTTGAATTTTTAGTTGATAAAACCCTTTCTGATAAAGATGCAAAACAACTTTTTAGGGTTATTGGAGATGATATTACTGAAATATGGGAAAACCCGACAAATAGTTTTATCTGGAATTATAAAGAAGAATCCTTAAAAGCGAAAGTTTATGTTGTTCATTTCAATAATGAATCTTTGGCAACGTATGATTTCATATCAAAGCTAAACGAATTCATGAAAAATGATAAAGTGTTGGCGGTTAAAATGTTCTCAGGTATGTTATTGAAGCTCGACTAAAATTATGTTATATGAAGATTATATGCAAAGTTAAAAATCATTTGGGAGAAAACTTACCTAATGTAAAGATTGAAGTAACTGAAAAAAGTACAGTTTTAAATACTAAATTTAAGTATGATAAAGAAAATGATTTATACCAAACAAATCTAGATGTTGCTGATAGAAATATCCAAATTTTACTTTGCTTTACCTTGAGATGTACTGGATATGAAACATTAGACCAATGCAATTTTATTCACAATAAGATAGTTGAATTTATCATGGGCCCCAAGAATTCAATATATTTAAGGTGCGGAGATAAAAAACTTCCATTTCACAATTTCAATGATTATTTTGGCATTATTGGAAGTCCACAAAGAGTTCAGAAAATTATTAAACAATATAACCTTCAATCGACACAGAAGTTAAAAACATTTGCTTCCTATGTTTACACTAAAAATTCATTATTAATTAAAAATGAATTAAAGAATATAAGAAAACAGGTAGAAATAGAAGAAATAGGCAATATTTTTGTAAGACAAGGGCAAGAAATTCCTTTTATCTTCGCAGGAAAAATAAGAGTAAAACCTACTCATAACACCAATGAGACAGAGATAAAGCAACTTTTAAAAAAACAAGGTGCTAGTATAGTAGGTTTGTTTCAAAATGAATACATTATTCAGGTACCGGTAGATATGCTTTCTGATTTAGCAGAATTTGTCGAAAGCATTTATGAATCAGGCTTTTTTATAAGCATATATCCTATTCTTAGTACTAGAAGAATAGAAGATTATCAACCCGGCAATTTTTTGTCAGAAGGTCAATATGTTAATAATGTTATTGAATTAAAGAATGCGTGGGGTTTGATGAACTCACAATTTGAAACAAGCAGGAGATATGGAATTGCTGATATTATTTTTGGTGTTGATGATGGAGGATTAACCCGTGCTAACATCGGTGGAGTTATGACAGACAATCCGTCATTTACTGGAAATGTAACCAAATTAGACGGAACTCAGATACCAAAAATAAGGCAAAGATATAATTTTGTAAGCCACACCCCTGATAATGATACTCCGTTTAGTGGTTCTAGTTCTCCTTATCATGGTATTAATGTTTGTGGTATTCTGCTAGGGAAAGCATCTTTAAGTAATGTTCATAGTGAAGGTACAGTTGGAATAATTCCAGAGGCTCAAGTTATTAGTGTAATGATACCTTTCTCTGCACCACATAAAATAGCCGTTTATAAATGGATTTCTGGATTGGAAAGCTATACATATAGTCTCTCTAATAGCATGCCAAAGTTAGATACAGGAGTTGATGTTATTGTTTCAAGCATAGCTAATAGAATTGATGAAGGTACAGACGGAAACATTTTTAGTGAGTGGATTAAATCTGCACTTTCATACGGACGTTATGGTCGAGGCATTTTAATGGTATTTTCAGGAGGAAATGAAAACTCATACGTAAAATATGTTTCTGGTATGCAAAACAGATTTTCTGCCTACAAAAATGTTCTATCCATTGGAGCAACCTCTTTTTACCCTGATTATTTGGATAGTTTTGGCAAACCTATAGAGAGAAAAACTATCTATTCAAATTTCGGGAAAATTGATTTTTGTGCTCCCTCTAATAACTCGGGAGGAGCTTATGGTACTCATAATCCGATTTCCAATATAGGTACATGGACAGCTACTCTCAAAGGAGAAGGAGATTTACCCGGAGAGATTACAATAGAAAAAAATGTCTTAGATAATGTGGTTGAGTCACATCCAGTTATAGAATCAGGGGCTAAAATTGATGCTGTTTTTCCGAAAGAAAAGCCACCGGTTAAAACAACTTCTGAAATTATTGCTGGCGCAACAACTATAAATGTTGCTTCTACCATCGATTTCAGACTTGGAATGCAAATTTGGATTGTTAATTCAAATGACAGTACAGTTAATGAATTTGTGAAAATATCTGGAAAAACAGCTACTTCATTAAATATTGATTCCTCTACTCTGATTGCCAACAATTATGTTACAAACTCAGATGTGTATCCTTATCCGATATTAGTCTCAAAAATTACTGCCACTGTATCAATAGGGAGTAATACAATTAGTGTTGATTATGTAGAAAATTTTATTATAAATATGTGGATAGAGATTAGTAATCCAACTAATAGCGATTATGTTAAAATAACAAATATTAGCGGTAGTACTCTCACAGTATCCCCTTCTGTTACCAACTCATATAATTCGCTTTCTGACACCCATGTTAAAGCATTGACAACATTATTAGTTGCAGATTCTTCAATATATAAAATCAATCAGTTTGTTGAAATTGAAAGCATCTCCCAAGGGCGGACACGAATTTATTTCGATTTATCTATTTTACATATAGTTCCTAATTACATTATTGTTGATGGTTTCCATAGACATACATTAGAAACCAATAGTTTGCTTATCATCAGAAGATCTAAAAAAATATCTGGAGGAATGTTTTCTAATTCTGAACCTTTACCTGCGAATTATAATCCTATTAGTACCCCAATTGCTGACATAATGGTTTCAACTACATCAATTTATATAGAAGACACCACTGAGTTTATACAAGATACAATAATATGCATTGAAACTGTAGGTGGTGATATTGAGTGGACTATGATATCTTCTGTTGAAAATGGTAAACTTAATATTAACCCCGGCATTCAATTTTTTCATCCTGTTGAAAATACTACAATTAAAGCTTATTCTGCTATAATAGCATTTGCTGGTATTGAGACTGGTGATTTTTTAGAACTTTATTTGGCTCCAGATTTTGTGTATGCACAAGTTCTTGATCGGGTAGATTATGGCAATGTAATAATGTATGCAATTACGCCTATTAATAAACTGATAGATCCAGAAAAGAACTACTCTGGAAATCGAGTGTTTCCTATCAAGCTAGACAGTGTGTCTGGGTTAAGTGACGGGGAAACCGCTCTACTAGGCAAGCCTGAATTTGATTTTTCTACGAAACATGAAAGTTCTGAAATTATTAAGATTGAAAAAATTGACCCTATAGAATCGAGGATTTTTGTGGAAAGATTATTAAAGGGGCATTCAGCAATTAATACCCGTCTCTACAAAGGAGAAAATGACTACACGTCTTCTTTTGGAGGTACTTCCAGTGCCTGTCCTACTGTGGGAGGAGTGATAGGATTGATGTTGTCTGCAAACCCTGATTTAACTTGGGTTGAAATAGTTGATATTTTAAGAAAAACCTCTGATAAAATTGATGTCAATTGTAGAGGATATGAATTACCTGCCAATGACGAAGATGGAATTTTAGATGCCAATGGGAAACTATTGACTTACAGAGCTAGTGTTGATAATATCAAAAGACCTGCAGGAGTTGGTAGATGGCAAAATAAAGCATGTGAATATATCCTGAATATGGATGGGACTCCTAACCCGGCAGTTACAGATACTAAGCCTTATTTTAGCGAATGGTACGGTTATGGAAGGGTTAATGCTAAGTCAGCAGTTGAAATGGCATTGGTCTACGACGAAAGTTGGTTGGATTTAATGATTCGAGATAACTTAACGGATGAAGGAAAAACGGATAATGTAGGTACTATTCACAGCCCCGATATCTGGATTCAACATGAGGAAGTTGATTATAAGGATATTGCCCCAAGTTCAAAACCTGATTTTTCTAAAGCCCCACCCCACGAAAATCCTAAAACTGATGCTGATAGGTATATTTATGCAAGAATTAAAAATAAAGGAGAATTACTAAATAATTTAGAATGTACTGTACGGTTTTTCATCGCTTTGTGTGATGGAACAAATGCAACAGGAATTGACTCGCCTTTTCTGTTTCCCGATGATTGGTTTGATGATGCAGAACTCTCTGAAATAAATTCTAATACAGGAACAAAACAAACATATTTTGTTGGGGAGGTGACAATTGATCCTGATAAAATTACTCCGGGGGGTGGTGATAATTTCTATAACAATGATGATTCTAATAGGACTGTGTCTATCAAGTGGGATGAATTAGATATTCCACCAAGTGAAACGAATCTAAAAACCTATTTATTAGTACAAATATCACCACATGATGGAAGTAGAAATGGATTAGGAGCTGAATCAAATAGCAACTTATCTTTTCGGGAAATTGTTTTTGCAGATTTTCAGTTTAAAAAATTGGATGGTGGATCTTTACCTAATGAAATTAAAGTGGATGAATTGGGAACGGAAACCTCTGACTTCGAAGTTGAAGTGAAAACACCTGTTGGAAACTTCATAACAGAAGATGTTGAAATAATTATAGAAAGACATAATGCTAGCGGAATTGTTAATAAAGCAGTATTTAAATATAATTCTATAACTGACGAATGGGAGTTAAAGGATGAGGACGACGTTTTACCTTCTTGGGGCAATGTAAATGACCCTAAAGAAATTGACACATCAAACCCAGCGGCAGGGACGCAAAAGGGAATAAAATTTTCTGGAAACTTTTCGGTTGATAAACAATTTAATAAAGTTCGTATAAAAGCTATTATCAATAGCTCATCATCAACAAATATAATTGATATTCCTATCGGGGAGGGGATACATGACATTGCTGTGGAGGAAGCCTCACCCGAAACAACAAATGGGATGACTTCCGCTTCTTCTGGTAATCCACCCTTATACCCTCTTTCCTATACCTTTACCGATTTTGCAGACATAATGACACAACCTGTAGATTTGGCTTTTGGACCTTTAACAGGAGATGAATCTAATAAGTTTAGGGTTACAAGTAGTTTTAAGGCCTCTACAGATGTTAATGCTTATTCAATGGTAAACGGGTTTGTAATGATACAACCAGGAGCCGACACAGATAAAGTGAATTTGATATTACGGCCTTTTACCCAGCCAATACCGGGTTTTACCAAGGTGAAATATATTATTTATAGAGGACTTCGTCTAGATGAATTTATTGATACTAATGATTTAACAAAGGTAGTTGATGAAAATTCAACGACCAATTCAGAATGGATTAAGCAGCTTTATGTTACTCATCATAAACTTAATCCAAGCGAAGATTTTTTAAGTAAAGCATTGGGATATGATCCATCTAATCAGCTTGGTTCAGATTTAATTGATGATTATTTCTTTGCAACCGACCCAGATTTTCAATTACCATTTGTCTCAAGAGGAGTTCAGTTAGGTAAGTTTTTTGCGGATGGAGGAAATAGTGAGCTTGGTATTGATATCATACTTGAAGATAGAAAGTTTACCCCAGACTTAGATTATGCAAGGGCTGCATTTTATGTGATAGATATCACTGGTCTAACCACAGAATCGTCTGCTGAAAAATTCACAAAACGCATCAAACAGGATGAAATACTGAGTTTTATAGATCTAGCGGCTTTTTATGGTATTCATCATACAGAAGAAGGAAAAGTAAAACGACGAAATAGTTCTAATAATTCAGAAACTATTCCTCTAGATGATTTGTACGATGATGTTATAGACAAATTCGCAACACGAAATACTGTTTATATAGATATACGGAATGAATTGGGAGATTCTTTGAATTTCTTTACCAATTATAATGACGGAAGCGGAAACCAGATTCAGCTTGGTACCGAAAGTGGGACATTGACTCCGATGGCTTACCAAACACACGGTTGGCCTATTCTTGTTAAAGACAATGTATCTGCTCCTTTTGATACGGATAACGATTTTAACGAAATTTTCCTGCAATTAAGGGTTGATGACAATCTGTCTCCGATGCTTTTTGTGAAACATGGCGATTTATCGACAGCAGCTGTTAAAAATAAATTTGTGGAGGGAGATGATTTGATCACAGGAACAAATTCATGGACAAACGAAATAGGTTTTACATATCCAAATACAGGAACTAATGGTGCAAAATTAAATGTAGCGTCATTAATAAAGCTGAATTATGGAAGGAAGTTAAATTCGAATACAGATTTCCCTAATACAGTAGTGCAAACAAATTATTATGCAGACAATCTGTTTGGAAACATTGATGCAGTTCAACCGTGGGATTCTTCAGATACGACACAATGGACGATGTTGCAGTCAGACCTGTATGTTGACGGCTCAGAGGCTGGATTTGGACAAGTTTCGGAAAAAGGGGTAGCTGTTGATAAGGCTCAAGGTACAGACCGGGTAATTCTATACGCTAATTTGACAGATGACTTTGAATCAACTCAGGATTTTACTCCAAATAGTGGACAAACATCGGGAACGAACAAAGAGGAAAGCTTTTTACAAGAACCAATGCTATTCAAAGGTTATAACTTAGATTTTAATATTATTAATTCAAGCCCGAATGTTACTACATTACGATTTAAGCCAAATCCAGAAAATTCTGTTTTGGAACAGAATGCACAAATTCTAGGTTTAACTAATATCCAGATTGATTCCTTGAAATTATTAAATGGATTTGATAATAGATATCCACGAACTTTTGTGTTTGACAAATTAGGAGATTTTGTTGATGTCAATGGGAAACCATATTCTAAATTTAACTTGGGAGTACACGGATTGGACAGTGATGGACTTTATTTAAAGCAATTCCCTTCTACTGATATAGAAATTTATTCGTTAGATGGATTGTTTTTTACGTCAGCTGATTTTGCAAGCCTTGAACCAAAGCCAACTGAATACATTAGAGATCCAGAAGAATATAACGGGCTTAAATTGAAACATTTCGCAAAAACATTAATTATAGAAGCCGTTGATACTGGTGCAAAAAAAATTATAGTAAAAGGCAAAGATGCGTTGCAGTTAACCGATAATGAAAAAATCACCATTTCAGGTTCAGTAGGAAATGATGGGACTTATACAGTTAAATCTGTTGTGGCTAAAGGAACAGAAAGCACTATAATTGAAGTAAAAGAATCTATTCCAAGTTCTGCAAGTCCATTTGGAAAATTAACATATTCAGAATTAGCCTGGGAGGATTATTTTATTCGTCTTGACCAAAACACAACCATTTCCAATCCACCAGATAAAATGGAGACGATTGTTGAAAACTTTACGAGTGCCGTAAACATTGTACCAAACGATGAAACAGCCCCTAATTTACTTGAGACAGCCGTTAATACGTATGCATCTTTGATTCTTAAAAGAGCAAGAGCTTTTGTGAATGAAAACTTTAATACTCCAAATGCTAATCCCGATGACAGGATTCTCTATTGGACACGGTTAAAAATGTTAGTCATGCTAAAAAGCCATCCTTATCTATTAGGTTCAATTTCTGACAGGGATCATCTTGTTTCAAAATTTGAGGATTTATCGAGAGGATATTCTACTGTTGATTTTTCAGGAGCTGATAGTAGTACCAAGAAAATTCTTATAACTGGGTTTGATCCGTTTTTTCTTCAAGTTGGAAAAAGTGACAACAATATATACCAAAGTAATCCTTCTGGTGCAACAGCTTTATATTTACACGGAAAGAATAGCTCTGACTTAGGAGTCGACGCCCTTATTCAAACAGCAATGATACCAGTACGCTACAAAGATTTTGATGAAGGAGTAATTGATCGTTTCTTTGATCAATTTATGGATGTTGAAAAGGTCGATTTAATTATTACTATAAGCCAAGGAGGGATTCAGAGATATGATATAGAGAGATGGGCTTCCAAATATAGAAACTCTGCTATCAATGATAATGAAAATGTCATTCGGGCTAAGCAAAAGCTTTTTATTCCTGATGGAGCTGATTTGATATTATCAGATGATTCTAATAGCCTTCCTGAGTTCTTTGAGACTACATTACCATATTCTCTTATGGTTAACGCTGATAAGAATTTAAATATTTTGAAACAAGGAACTGTTATCTATAATCAAGGTTTTGCTTCAACTGAAGAAAACTATAACAGTTCTCCCTCAATGGATAATGGAAACATAAATAACGGTATAACTCCTGCGGATGGAGCTAAAGCAAGAAGAGGGTCTGGAGGTGATTATCTTTCTAATGAAATCTTCTATCGTGTATCTTTACTTAAGGAGGGGAGAGGGGTGCTTTTGACTATACCCTATGGACACCTCCATGTACCAATTTTGCAAATTGGAAGAGAGAACTTTAATCCTCAAAGAACAAAGGAACTGATTCAAGATGTGATAAATATAATTCTAAAAGCAATTTGAATATGAAACCAATCATAAAAATAGTAATTTTTTTAGTGATGTTTCTGATCAGCCATCTTGTTGCTTTTGGCCAACTCGGATATGGAAGTTTTCTTGTTTGTATTTATGACAATAATGGAAAAGTCATAGAATTTAAAGAAGGAGAAAAAGTGAATCAGATAGTTGGTTACTCTGAACATTCGAAAGAAAAAGGTAGATCGTTGACCTATTACGCCACTGACTCAACGGGTGTGTATGATTCATTAGGTGTATATGGTTTTGTCGCCTTTAGCAGACCAATAACCAAGTTGGAAATCTTTCATAAGAATGAAAAAATGGTAGTGAATATTAAGAATTCTCCTGAAAAAGTCATTGATTTGATTATCAAAAAACTCGTTTTCAAACCCGGAAATTATGAATTGGATATACAGAAACTGAACCGTAAGCTAGAAAATTTTAATTCATTAGATATTACACCCTATAACGAAGAAGACTTAAAAAAACTAAAAAGATAAGATATGGCAGGCGAAAAATTTTATCCACCAGTTTCCACACTTATAGAACTTGACAATCTACCTGAGCAGTTAAGCTTTATAAAAAGTGGATTACAGACCTTATTCAACGATATTTATTACCGTGATTTACAATATTCAAAAAGTGCAAGAGGAGATGCTGCTTTTTACAGCCTTTCCATTGTAAGTAAGAAACGGTTAGATTTTGAAATACCCGGAACGGGGATGTCGTTAATTTTAAATCCAGGGTATAATCCCGGAGATACAAGTATCTTTCCCATTACATTAAGTTATGAATGGAAAATATTAAGCTATTTACGTTCTTTCAATTTAAGTAATTTTTCATTTAAAGCAGCTGACTTTTTTGATGTTGCGTTAAATATACTTGCTATCACTGAGCATAAATTGATAGACAGGGCTTTAGCTGTTTATAACATATCTATTAATGATTTTGTCAATGATGTAAATAGCTATTATGGCACAAGTATTCCAATACCATCCGGTTCCAATCCAATAGATGAGGTTATTAATTCAATACGAACAGAGCCAGAATTAAAAGATTCCTCTACAGTTATTTTCGGTGTTTATCTGTTAGATTCGCTAAACGACGGAAACACAATGTCTAGAATAAATACTTTCTTTGCTGATCTTTTTGTTTTGCCTACGGCTGATTATATCAAAGATTTAGTAACTCCAAAAATAAATGCCTCCCTTGAACTTGGAGCCGGGTTAGAGTTTCCAAGATCTATTTTGGTTCCTTTAGATAGTATCGGCGGAGAACCGATACCAGATGAAAATATAAAAACAATTCTTGGTTTTGATGCTGGAACCTTTTCATTTAGTACCGAAGCAGGTATTGGTTATTCTCTAGATTTAGTTGCTACATTAAGTCACCCCTCTGCAATAGGAAAAACAGGATTCGAAATTGACTTTAATACTGCAAAGCTTGATTTAAGCCGCACCACAAATATTCCAGAGGCAACTGCAAATGGTAGACCGGATGATTTTGTTGGTGTCTTTATTGACGAAGCTACTATTAAACTACCTCCTTTTTTAAATCAAAATTCAAGCTCGTCTGCAGTTATAAAAGGAAAAAATCTACTTATAGGTACCGGAGGTCTTTCAGGAACAATCGGTTTAGAAGCAATTGATCCCAATGACCCTGCTCCAGTCATTGTTGAAGCTAGTTTTGGTGGAGGTTTTTCTGTTGCATTAAATGCAGTAGATATCACCTTCCAACAAAACGCCATAATCAGCTCCAACATCCACGGAACGATGAAAATCCCTGGATTTAAAGACACCACGGGTGCTGATGCAGAAATCAACATTGATGTTTGGATAGGTACCAACGGTGAGTTTAGTGTAACGGCTTCTGAGGATCAAGGCATCACGGCACTTCGTATTCCAAATATTTTGGACGTAACGGTGAAGAGTTTGTCTGTTGGGAGAAAGGAGGGACGATTTTATGTAGCCCTTTCAGGAGCATTGGAATTTCAAGATATGGGTGGTTTTATCGGACAGTTTCTACCCGATAAAATAGAGGTTCAGAAATTACTTATCTGGCAGGATGGTCAGATAGAATATGAGGGAGGTACGCTTGTACTGCCAAGTGCGGTTACCTTAAAAGTTGGCCCTGTGGAACTTTCCGTTACAGCGATAGGATTTGGTTCACATGAACAGGAGCATGAAGGACAACTGCGTAAGTATAAGTTTTTTGAGTTCAGTGGGGGTATTAGCGTTAATCCGGGTGGAGTTGATGCTAGAGGAGATGGTATAAAGTTTTACTATACCGTTGATAATGATAGTAGCGCTGGAAGAGAACCGCATCGCTATGTTCGTATTCAGGGAATAGGAATAGATATTATAATGC
>Ga0265293_10004385_pt1 | contig 24941 bp, 20 predicted proteins | sample Munlanlewell138R_FD_192505 | JGI IMG/M metagenome (GOLD analysis project Ga0265293, IMG submission 192505) | Leachate microbial communities from a municipal landfill in Southern Ontario, Canada - Leachate well 138R | ecosystem: Engineered > Solid waste > Landfill > Unclassified | place: Canada...
GTACATCACCTTTTTCTGGTACTATTTCGCTTAAAGTATCTTCTTGCAGATTCATCGCGTATATTTTTCTAACGCCGTTTTCAGTCGGCGGGTTGTTGGTATCATTAAGTTCAGTATTGCCACTATATGAGGCAGCGTTATCATTATTGAGACTGATAATAAACATAATTATAACGGCAACGGCAAGAACCGCCGACGCTGCCGCAACAAGTCTTATTATTCTTATTTGTTTATTGCTTTTTTCCGATGTCGCAATAATTCGTTTAACACGATTATTCGCCTTTTTAATTTGTTCTCTATCCATAATACTAATCCTCAATAATATTACAATGTTTTTGAGTTCTGTGGTATTATTTACTTTAATATAAACTCATTATTCTGTATTGTCAATTATTTTTGTATTTTCTACTTATTTTGTATTGTAATATTAATATGGCTTTCGCGCCCTTCTTGATTCGTTCAGTATGACATAGATGACACTCGCTTATGGCGTTCTTTACGCGGTGCGTCTCCAGATTTTAACCGTTATGTACGGCTGCATGTTTTGGTGCGCGCCGCCGCCCTGCTCCTGCAAATCCGCCGTCATCGCATTGTTGTAGACTGTTCCCGACGAATAGCCTGTCCTGTATCCGCTTGAGCTCTCGCCGGTTCCGTTTCCGGACAACGATATGTATTGGCCTTGATACCACCTTATAGTATGCTTGTGCTTTGGTATCTGCGCCTCGGTGAGCGTAACCGTTTTTGTTCCGCCTGTTTTACCCGCCTGATTAAAATCCGCGTCGTCGGATTTATACCCCGCTAAAACCCTGCCCTGGGCGTACTCCTCCCAAGAGCCGCCGAACAACTGCGCGGGGGAGATATTCGATACCGTTATATATATTGATCCCACAGGATAGCAGTCAAGCGGCTTTATAAGGCCTTTTATAACCTCTTTTAATTCCTCAATATCCTTCCTGTCTTCCGCCGTTTCTTTTTTTGCCTCAAAAAGCCGACGGGCATACCTTGCCAGCGTAATCTCCCGCGTGTCCATAACGTCCTCCGTTTTTTTATGCATTATACCGTTTCTTTTTTCTCACAGCCGCTCAAAATTAAATATGCGGCTTGTCCTTTTTATAAACATGCCGTAAAAAAGAATGTAAAAACCTTCTTTTAAATCTTGTTCATCTTAATCATGCGGGTTATATTCTCCAGTTTCTCGCGCTGGTTTTCATCCATCATAGGCATTACGTTTTTAACAAACGCATCGAGAGCGTCTTCGGAAAACGTGCCGTCGCGGCGTCCCTCCCCTATCATCATTTCCAAATCGCCCATCAGCTCGCTTTCGCTTTTATTACCGTACTTATTAATAGCGTCTTCATAGTTTTTTATATCTTTATCGTTTATTTCATCTACATTAATATTTGCCTTTTTGGCGGCTTTTTTAAGTTCATCTTTATTCAGCGCGGCTTTTTGCTCTTTTATCTTCCTCAAATCTTTTTTAGCCATAAAAGACACCTCCTCTTTTATATGTATATTCGCGGTTGTTCGCGTTGTTCACATAAAATCACGGCGCGCATATCATATACCAAACAACAAAGAAGGGTACTAATATGTTCAGATTCCCGTTCGGTCCGCGCCCCGCACCCCGCCAAATGCAGCGCCGCGGCGTCCCGTCTCCGCAAAAATCGGTAAGTTACGGCGATTTGCTGCAACATGCCTCGTTTTCGCCCGAATTGAGTTTTCTTCTTTCAATGACTTTAAAAGACGGGCTTGATAAAAAAACAACTCTTGATATGCTTAAGAACATAGAGCCGTACGTTGCCGCACAAGACAGGGAAGCCATACACAGTATATTCCACACGCTTAATATGACGGATAACTATCGCCGCCGTCCGCCCGTTCCTCCCCCCGGCAGGCACGGAGCGGGGCTTTCGGATTTCTCAAAGCTTTCAAGACACCAGACACTGCTGGAAATACTGCAGCGCTACGCTTCGCAGGACACCTGCTCTATGCTGCGCGGGCTCTCGCAGTCGGCGCGGACACAAGAAAACTTTGAACGCATGTCGCGCCGCATTGAAAAACTCCGCAATATGAATATGTCGTCTCCGGAAAATATGTTCGAGGCGATATCAATGTTTATGCCGGCGGAGGAGCAAAGCAAATTTAAAAACATGCAAAACATGATGCGCATGATGGGCTCTATGAAAAACTTCAAGCCCGAGGATTTGTTTAAATTTATGGGAAACTTTAAATAAGCGTTTTTAAGTAAAACCGCGCCCGTTTGTATTCAAGAGGAATACTTTTTGCGTTCATTTTATCGCTTGACGCTATTTTGCATCAAGCTGCGGGTATATTTCCGACACCGCGCTAAGGAAGGTATCTATCGCTTCCGCTTTCGTTAAAAGCCCCTGCCGCAGGGCCGATACGACAGCCGAGAACTCGGCCGATACAGCCTTGTCGTATATAGAGGGAGAAAAGCCGGCTTTTTGAGCTTCGTCCATCAAAAAAGCGTGTATTTTCTGGCCGCCGAAATCCGGACTTTCAAAATCCCGCAAGGCTTCCTGCACGCTTTTCAAACATACAGGCCGCCCCGTCGTATCCGTCCACCACTGCGCGGTCTGCTCGTTTAACGCCACGAACTCTACAAACTCCCAAGCCCTTTGCTTATTTTCGCTTTGCGCGCTTATGCCTATCCATGTGCCCCGCATATAACCGCCCGGTCCGGGGCATAACCCAAGGCCGCCCTTTGCGTCTATACAGGGAATTTCCCAGGCCGGCAGAGAATACGCAAAAACATTCTCATCTTTCGGCGTATCGCCCATAGGCAAAAGCTCTTCCTGATACATCTCCGCGGCGGCGTTTAAATAATCGAGCCGCGCTTTGCTTAGGTTAAGCTTGCCGTCGCAAACCCAAGCTTCGCTCGCGCATACGCAGTTTTCAATACCGTCCGTACCGGAAAAAATATAACAGCCCTTCTCACGCACTTTTTTAGCGGTTTCAGTTATCGTCAAATAATCGCAAAAAAGCATGGCCGTTTGCCAAGGGTCGTCCGTTCCGAATATCTCATTCGCCAAATCCCTGCGATATACAATTACGCTTACGGGCAGCTGATAGCAAATTGCCCGCAGCACTCCCCGCGCGTCCATGCCGGTATCCGAGCATAAAAGCGCGTCGCTTTTGCCCGTGGTGCCGTAATGCGTTAATTCTTCATACGAGCCGTTCTCGTATAAAACGGGCAGCATATACTGATCCGCCGCGATAACGTCGGCATTGCCCATAAAAATTCCGCCGCTTAAATATTCCTCGGAGGATATCAATTTAACCTGTGTTAAAACGCCTGTTTGGCTTGTGTACCTTTCGGCGAATTTCTCCAAATCTTTTGATACCGTATATATAACCAACTTTTCGGCAACGGGCTCAATATAATGCACGGGAGCGTCTATTTCGCCGCTTTCGGGCGGAGGCTGCTCCTCATGTCCGCATGAGGAAAAACAAAATAATAATACCAAAGCCAATGCCGCCGCCGATACTTTTTTTATTCTCAAAGCCGCCTCCTTGTTAACGCTTAACAGTTATGTTTCCCTAATATTAGCACAGTTTTTAAAGGACGCGCAACACAAACAAAAAGAACGGTTATTGTTTGCGCTTTGCGCGGCGGTTTAAAACGCGGTCAGCAATTGCCCTCATACACGAAAGAGAGCTTTTCCCTCGCGATTGCCGCAAGCTTATATACGGTATCGACCGGCGTAGCTTTTATATCGGCCATTTTATGGCGCGGAAAAAAGCGCGATATATGCAGCGGTATGCTTTTGTCTGTTTTGGCCAGCCAGGAGGACAAACCGCGCATTTCGTCCGCGCCGTCGTTTTTATCCGGCACTATCAATGTGGTTACTTCAACATGGCACTTTTTAGCGCAAAGCTCTATCGTCCTCAAAACGGGAGATAGGCTTCCACCCACAAACCCGTAAAAGCTTTCCGTAAACCCTTTTAAGTCTATATTCATTGCGTCAACATAAGGCAGCAGTTCCAAAAGCGGCCCTTCATTGACAAAACCGTTTGTAACAAGCACAACTATAAGCCCGTTTCGCTTTAACAGCTTTGCGCAGTCTCTAACATACTCATACCCTACCAGCGGCTCGTTATATGTAAACGCCACGCCTATGCTGCGGGTGCATTCCAGCGCCTGCGTTAAAAGCGCCTCCGGCGGCATAAACATCACTCCCCCGCTCGGCTTATCGGCGCACGCAATATCGTGGTTCTGGCAGAACGGACAGCGCAGGTTACAGCCGAAGCTTCCCACGGACAGTATTAAACTTTTAGGATGAAACCTGTAAAGCGGTTTTTTCTCTATCGGGTCAAGCCCCATGGCGGTTATGTATCCGTAGTTTTTCGGCTTTACAACGCCGCCCTCGTTTACCCTCGCGCGGCACAGCCCTGTCTGCCCTTTTTCAAGCACGCAGCCGTGAGGGCATACGGCGCATTTTATGCCGCCCATTATTCACTCTCCCCCTCCGTATGCGCTTTATGGCGTACAACCTCAAACCGCTCCATTTTATAATTCTCGTTTTCGCGTATGCCCGCCTTTTGCAGCGCTATGCCAATTTGTTTTTGAGGGGTATCTATGCCTTCAAGGCACGGCAGCAGCAGCCCCCGCTTGCGGCCGCAGTATACTATAACGCCGTATCTTAAAACGTCGAGACGCTCCGTTGTTTCTATGTGCTCGGGTTCTCCCAGCACGTCAACGCTGTATACAATATACGGAAGCTCGTATTCTTCCACCGGACTAAAACGCGTATCGCCCGTTCCGGCGCTTACCGCGTTGCGTATTATCTCACGCGCTATGGAAGGCTCGGCGCCGGCAATCGTGCCCACGCAGCCGCGCAGCCGCCCGTCTTTTTTGAGCGAAACAAACACCCCCGCTTTGGCGCGTGTAAGCTCGTCCGGCAATCCGTCAGGCAGCTTTAAGTACTTTCCCGTTTTGACGTACGTCTCTAGCGATTGGCGCGCGAGACGCACATAATCGTCTTCGCTTTTTTTAAGCCGCTCAAGCTTTGCCGATTGATCCTTATGGTATATTTCGCCGAAACGGCGGTTCTCGTCCGCGCCCGCGGGCTTAAACCCGCATACGGCGTAACCCACTCCGAAAGGCCCTTCATATGAATAAAATGCAGTTTCCAAAGAGCGCCCGTCAAGAGCGCCCGCCATCTGCGTAAAGCCGCGCAGCCCGCATTCGGCGGCGGCTTCGCAAAAATGCTCCGTAAAAGAGAAAAAGCGCGAAAAGTCGGCGGTTTTCATCGCTTTCGTAACCTTTAAGTCAAACTCCGGCCCTCTCTTGTCAAATCCGTAGGGCCCGCTTTGCGAAAGCTTGTGCGACAAATCCCCGCTTGCTATAAATACCGTTCTCCTGTTCAGACTTTCCGCCGCGTCCGATACGCACCGTCCAAAAGAATAATGCGCCGCGAGGGGCAGACCGGATATGGAGACGCGCACAAGCTTGTAGTCCGTATAGTATTTATCCACAAAATAAAGGGGCACCAATGTCGCGTGGTCCAGCCTTTTGTCTCTCTCGCCCAAGGCGCCGGCCGAAATATCCCTCTCAAACGCAAGGCCGGACAGCGCCGACACAAATTCTGTATCGTATGTTTTGCCGAAAGATACATCGGGCGCGCCGAAAGCGCCAAAGTCTCCGGACGCGCTCTCGCCGGGGGAGATATGTATATAATCGCCGTACATAACCGAATGCGGCGTTGAGAGCACTATCGTTTCCGGCTTTATCCGCGCTATTATACGCGCGGCTTTATCCATAGCCTCCGCCGTGCCGCGCACCTGTTTTTCCTGCCCCCCGCCTACCCGCGGCACTATAAGCGGCGGATGCGGCATTATACACGCGTATTCTATTGCCATGACAATCCCCTCCTTTTGCCAATATTATACCACCGTCGGCGCGGAAATAACAGAGGCGGACGGCGTATGGAACGATACTTAAAAGGCGCCGCGCCCCGCCGCGCAAGTCGGCATTATACCCCTTGTTTCTCCATTTCGACCGTGTTATTATATTATATAATATCACATTAAATACATATGATTTTACAACTCTTATAAGGAGAACCTTAAAATGAAAAAGCTGTTATCGATTATTCTGGCTGCGGCAATGCTTCTTTCTTTCGCGGCCTGCGGTACGCCCGCCGGAAAAACCGCGCCCGCGACAGCGCCTATACAAACGCCTGCCGCCACACCTGAGCCTACGCCCGAGCCCGCGCCGGTACTGCCGATTGTATTTGACGACGCCAATCTGGAAGCCGCGGTGCGTGAGCGGCTGGGCATAGAGGGCAGAGATATAACGACGGCGGACACGCTTGGCGTGACGAAGCTTGATTTGAGCGGCGAATACGCACTAAAATACGAGCTGGCACATGATGCGAGCCGAATCAGCGACATCAGTACACTGGCGTATTTTAAGGAGCTGACGGAACTGGATTTGAGTTACAACCGAATCAGCGATTTAAGCCCGCTGGCGGAATTAACGAAGCTGACGTATTTAAATTTATCCGAAAACGAAATCGGCGACATCAACGCGTTGGCAGGCTTAACCAATCTGACGACACTATATCTTAGTGACTACCAGAGCCACCAAGAAGGCCAGCCTATAAACGGCGATATAAGCGCGCTGTCGGGGCTGACTAACCTTACGAGGCTGAGTTTATCAAGCAATTTCATTAGAGACCTTGGCGCTCTGGCAGGATTAACAAAGCTGACGTATTTAAATTTGAATATGAGCCATATCTCCAGCCCAACAGATCCGCTAAGCATAGATATAAGCGCGCTGGCGGGCTTGGCCAATCTGACTGAACTGCATTTGGATTATGCAATAGCTAGAGAAAGGCATTCGAATGAGGGTACAAGAATAGTGTACGGAGACACCGGCGTACTGGCGGGATTAACAAAGCTGCAATGCTTAAGTATGAGTGGCAACCTGATAAAAGATATCAGCTTTCTGGCGGGACTGACCGATCTGCGGGAATTAAGCTTAAGCGACAATAAAATCAAAGACATCGGCGTACTTGCGGGTCTGCCCCATCTGGTTTTATCGTATCAGGATTTGCAAGAGAACCCGATAAGTAATTTCAATCCCTTGATTATAAAGGTTGAAGATAAACGGCTCGCGGCCGCAATAAGAAAACAACTGCGAGAGCGCATGATGGATTACGAAATCGAAATACGCAAAAATATGGGTATAAAAGACAACGTAATCACAGTCATGGATTTTTATGATGAATCGCCGACCATTACGACTGATTCGAACGGCAATGTTATTGAGATAGGGGATATAAACAAGAAGCGTTATGGCAGATTAGATTTAAGCCGCTGCGGCTTAACCAGCATCAAAGGGCTTAAGAATATAAAGCATTTGGACAATCTTAATCTGAGCTGCAACGAAATCAGCGATATTAGCGAGCTGGCAGATCTGACCAACTTACAGAGTTTAGATTTGACTTACAATAAAATCAAAAACGCCAGCGCTCTTGCAGGGCTGACCAGTTTACAGGACTTAAGTCTGTCAGAGAACGCTATCAAAGATATAAACGCGCTGACAGAGCTGACCAGCCTGACCGACTTGGATATATCTAGAAACAGTATCAGTGATATAAGCGCTCTGGCAGGGCTAACGAAGCTGCAGGTCTTACGTTTGTGGAATAACCCGATAAGCGATATAAGCGCGCTGGCGGGTCTGACTAAGCTGCAGGTCTTACGTTTGTGGAATAACCCGATAAGCGATATAAGCGCGCTGGCGGGCTTGACCAACCTGACGGAGCTAAGTCTGGATTCCAATAATATAAACGATATAAGCGCGCTGGCGGGCTTGACCAAACTGACGGAACTGAGCTTGGGTTCCAACTATATAAGCGATATAAGCTCTCTGGTAGGTCTGACTAAGCTGCAAAACTTATATTTATCGAACAACCCAATCAGCGACTTGAGCGCTCTGGTAGGTCTAACAAACCTGTCGGGATTAGATATTTATAAAACCCAAATAAGAGACATCAGCGCTCTGACAGGATTAACTAATTTAACGTCGTTAAGTCTTAATGAGAACCAAATCGACGATATCAGCGCTCTGGCAGGTTTAACGAAGCTGCAGGGCTTAAGTTTGTCGGAGAACATGATTGGCGATATAAACGCGCTGTCAAGATTAACTAATTTAACGTGGTTAAGTCTTAATGGAAACCAAATCAACGATATCAGCGCTCTGGCAGGTTTAACTAATCTGACAAGTTTAGAACTTAATGAAAATCAAATCAGCGATATCAGCGCTCTGGCAGGATTAACTAATCTTACAAGTTTAGAACTTTATAAAAACAAAATCCGCGACATCAGTGCGCTTGCGGGGCTTACCAGCCTGACCGGTTTGAGATTAAGCAGAAACCTAATAACGGATTACAGCCCCGTTAAAGCGTTTTATAACCAGTTGCATTATAAGGATTTTCAATTATGATTTATACTTTGTTTCGCCCGTACAACTCTTATAAGGAGAACCTTAAAATGAAAAAGCTGTTATCGATTATTCTGGCCGCGGCAATGCTGCTTTCTTTCGCGGCCTGCGGTACGCCCGCCGGAAAAACCGCGCCCGCAACAGCGCCTATACAAACTCCTGCCGCCACGCCGGAATCTACGCCTACGCCCGCGCCGGTACTGCCGATTGTATTTGACGACGCCAATCTGGAAGCCGCGGTGCGCGAGCGGCTGGGCATAGAGGGCAGGGTTATAACGACGGCGGACGCGCTTGGCGTGACGAAGCTTGATTTGCGCGGCAAAGACATAAGGAACATAAGACCGCTCGCGCATTTTAGGGATTTACAGGAGCTTTATTTGGGATACACGCTGGAAGACGCGAGTATTGAATTCAGCCAATTTCGCAGCCTAAGCGTGAAAGATTATAATGGCGAGTGGTACTGGGATTGGGTCGGTACGGCAGCCCCCGCTATTCATCTTAATGAAATTACAGACATCAGCGCTTTGGCGGGATTGACAGAACTAAAGGTGTTGGACTTGAGCAGTAACTGGATATACGATATCAGCGCGCTTAAAGAGCTTACCAAACTGACCTCGTTGAATTTATACGACAACGATTTTAATGACATAAGCGCTCTGGCAGGGTTAACGGAGCTAAAGTTGTTGGATTTGAGCTTTAGCCGCATGGGCAATATCAGCCAACTGACGGGCTTAACCAAATTGATAAGTTTGAATTTGAGCCATTGCGAAGGCATAAGCGATATAAAAGCGCTTACGGGCATGACCAATCTGCAGAGCTTAGACTTGACTTACAATAGAGTTGGCGATATAAACGCTCTGGCAGGCTTAACGAATCTGCAAAAATTAAATCTGTCAATGAACCCGATAAACGATATCAGGGCATTGGCGGGGCTGACGAAGCTGACCTATTTGAATTTGCATTATAATAATATCAGCGATATCAGCGCGCTGGCGAGGCTTGCAAACCTGACCAGTCTGGATTTGTATGGAAACAGCATAAGCGACATAAGCGCTTTGGCGGAGCTGACTAACCTGACCGTTTTAGATTTGTCGGACACTAATATCACCGACTTAAGCCTGCTGAAAAAACTGGCCAACCTGACCAGTTTGGCTTTGGGCGGCAGCGTCAGTGACCTAAGTCCGCTTACACACCTGCCAAAACTAACCTATTTGGCTTTCGATGGCTTGCGCCTTAACTACTGCAACCCGGATGAAGATGATTTGGAAACCCAAGAGGAGAAACTGAAAGCCCAAATGGAAGTGCTGGCAAAATCAACCGGCCTGACCGGCTTAAAACTTGTAGGTTTTTTTGACTACCATGACTTTGAACTGTGTGAACTATTCAACGCGCTGAAAAGCCTTAAAAACCTGACTAGTTTGGATTTAGAGGGATACCGCTACGGTTGTTTGACGTCTGATGGTAATCCATACTTTTTTAGAGGTAATCCAAAACAAGCATTTACCGCCGCACTGAAAGGTTTGACTAAGCTGACCAGTTTAGATTTGTCTGAAAATGATATCACCGACTTAAGCCCGTTGAAAAGCCTGACCGGCCTGACAAATTTAGATTTGTCTCACAGCGGCATCAAAAATATAAGCACGCTTAAAGGATTAACCAACCTTGCAAGTCTGAATTTGTCTTTTAATGAAATACAGGACATTAGTGCTCTTAAAAACATGACCAAGCTGACAAGTCTGAATTTATACAGCAATAAAATCAGCAATATTACCGCGCTTGCGGGCTTAACCAACCTAACAGCTTTGAATTTGGGAGGGTGGCCGTATTCCGATGGTTATCATGCGAATAGCATACGTGACATAAACGCGCTTGCGGGCTTAACCAACCTGACAAGACTGGATCTGTCTACCAACAAAATCCGGAGCATAAGCGCGCTTGCGGGCTTAATCAATTTGACCATATTGGACCTGTCTGACAACGACATAAGCGACTTAAGTCCGCTGTTAGAACTTACTAATCTATCGGAGTTTTCTTTGCGGTTCCATGGCAGGGAACAGCCAGAAGAGGGAGTGCCCGTGCCCGATGTCTTAGCAACATTGGAGGATAAGGGGGTGTATGTCATCTATTGGTTCTAGCAATCCGCGGCATAAGCGCGCCGGCAGACCTAATCAACCTTAAATAGCAATAAATTAAAAATTAAGTCTTTCGTTTTACGGAGGGCTTTTTTGTCCGCCTCGCCGCAAAAGATAATAACTTTAAAACCGCATATCACAAAATCCATGGGCAACAAATTAGTATAAAAGGATGAACAATTTAACGAAGCAAAAAGTACTTAGGTCAACTCACAGCAACAGCTCTTCAAACACTTCAAAAGCTTTTTGTATGGCTTCATCCATATTATAATACTTATAATCAGCTAACCTTCCGCATAGATACAGATTCCCATATTTACCGGCTAATTGCTTATAAAGGCTATATTGTTGGGCCGACGCGACTGTAGGGATTGGATAGTAGGGTTCAAGGGCTTCGCAATCAGTCACCGACTTGGAATACTCTACCGCAATAGTCGTTACATTGCCAACGTTTTGTTCGGGCAATTTAGTATATTCAGTTATGCGAGTAAAATCTTTAGCTTGTGGGTGCGCAACCACAGCGGCATCTTGATACGATTCTGTATTATGCGACTGAAAATCGAACACCAAAGATCTGTATGGCAACTTGCCGTATACATTGTCGAAAAAGCCGTCTATCGCGCCTGTATACACAAAAGGTATCGTAAGCCTTGAGCCATCAAAATATAGCCCGTCATCTTGCATACTCATCCTTTCTTTCACGTCACAACACAGCTTCAGATCGATGTTGGGGTGTGATAGCATTGTGTCAAACAAAGCTGTATACCCATCAACAGGCATCATCTGATACCTGTCGGTAAAGTATCTATCATCGTACGAAAGGTTCACCGGCACACGGCTTAACACGCTAACATCAATTTCTTCGGGCGGTATACCCCATTGCTTAGAAGTATATGGTTTGTAATCCTTTTCAAATAAAAAATCTGCGTATTCTTTAATAAGCGCATCTTTACTCTGCATAAGTTCAACTACTGTTACGCTTGGCGCATTATCATATTCTTTAAGCAGGCGTTGCTTTAGCAGCTCCGCCTTAGAGCTGAAAAATGTATCGATTGTTTCGAAATTAAAAGGTGTTGGAGTAGATATGCAATCAATTACAGCCCGGCATTTTGTTATATAGGTCTGCCACTCTGACAAACCTTTCAAAAATGAATATACTTCGTAATTGTTAGTATGCACGATGTGCGGTCCATATTTATGAATGCGAATTCCGTCGGAATTAATCTCATCAAACATGTTGCCGCCAATATGTCTGCGTTTTTCTAAAACTAATACCTTTTTGTTCCGTTTCACTGCAGCAAGGTAAGATATTGTGCTTCCGCAAAATCCACTGCCAACAACAATAACATCATACATATATTATTCTCCATAAGAATTGTTTTTTAGTTTTGTGCAATAGTATTTGAAGCTTTGCAGGTTTTTGTCCTTTTCTGATAAAATTAATTTGTCAACAAGATGCAATGGCCATTTTATTCCGATATCAGAATCATTCCATATTATACCGTCATCATACTCCCCATAAAACTTTTCGGCACATTTGTAGGATACTATCGAATCCTCAATTACAAGATACCCATGTGCAAAATGTTCCGGAATATAAAGCGAATCTTTATTATTTCCGTCAAGATGGAAACCTCTCCATTGCCCAAAAGTTTGAGAGCACGTCCTCAAATCCACTATCACATCATATATTTTGCCTTGCACACACCGTATAAGCTTTGCCTGCTGCTTGACCCGCTGGAAATGAAGCGCCCTTATAACGCCCTTATACGATTCGGTATAAAATACTTCTTTTAATTCGTGCTTAATGCCATTTTTTTCGAACACTTCTTTAGAATAATCTTTTGTAAATCCGCCTCTGTCGTCGGAAGCGTAAAAAGGCTTAATCAAAAAAGCGCCATGAAGTTCCGTTTCTTTAAAATCAAAGTTTTGTATCATAACCCGACCTCACTGTTCTGCTGTTTTGATTGTTTCTCGTATTCCTTCTTCAAAAGTATAAGAAGCTGAAAAACCAGTATCTGCTTGCAATTCATTAGTTAAAAACCATTCATAATTGTATTGCAAGCCGTCTTCGGGGCGCTTTCCAATCTCAATTGAAGCCCCTTTACCGAATATGTTCTTTATTGATATCAGATAATCTTTGAGCATTCTCGGCTGACCGCTACCAACGAAATAACATGCGCTGTTCAATCTTTTTTTACCTAGTAAAAACAAAGCTTTTACAGCGTCATTAATGTACATCAAATCATAGGGCTGTAAAGCTTTTGAAAATACAGGGGTATTCCCTTTTATTAATTCTGACAACGTATAACTAACAATATTTCCGGTGCTGTTCCCTGGCCCATATATATTTGATAACCTTGCCCATACAAGATGCAAACCAGTTTTGTTGCATAAAACTTCAAGTAAGCAATGCGCCGTATGTTTTGCAATACCATATATTGAGTTTTCCGCCTTGACAGAAATGTTTAATATGTTTTCAGCAATTTTTTCTGTAATAGTACCCGCACAAATAAACATGCCACAACCAATATTCTTTGCCGCCACAGCATTATCGCAAGCATATTTAATATTTTGTAGTTGCAAAGAATAGTCCGCTCTGTCTGATCCGCTTGTTCCAGCCCAAGCTAAATGATAGAATACGTCAATATCCCGGCTGCTAACCAAATCGGGAAGTGCTTGCGTATTGTTTAAATCACAAAATACCGAACTAACGCCAGCAGTATTGCCCCATTTATCAGATGCACCTTTTCTGCTGACCGCCACAACCTCTATTCCGTTTTTGAGAAGTTCGTATACAAGGTTTGTACCAATAAAACCGCCCGCGCCTGTTACCAATGCTTTTTTCATTGATTTTCTCTTTCTATTGTTCTGCCAAATATTCTTCTATCTGAGCCTGCATAATGACGCCAATATCTGCCCCGTCAACATAACATTTGGTCCAATCCGCGGTTTTTTTAACCGCATAGTCTATGTCCCATTTTGGCAGCCACCCTAAAACAGCTGTAATCTTTGAACAGTCTAATCTTAAATAATTGGCTTCATGCTCGGTTTTTATATCTTTCTGCATTTCCCATTCAAACTTGCCATCCCAATGTATTTTAAATAATTCCACAAGCTTTTGAGTAGACACACAATCGCTGATTCTTGGCGCAACGTTGTACTGTCCTTCAAAGGCTCTCTTATTCTCATATTGCCGCATCGCAACCAAAAGATAAGCGCAAATCGGCTCTAAAACGTGTTGGTACGGGCGAATAGAATAGGGGTTTCTTATTTTTAGCGGCGTGCCTGATATTGCGGCTCTAGCGCAATCGGGCATAATTCTATTTTTAGCAAAATCACCGCCGCCAATAACATTTCCCGCACGCACCGTAGAAATCGCACATGGCTTATCATGAAAAAATGACCGTAAATAAGAGCTCGTCACCAATTCGGAACAAGATTTGGAATTAGAATATGGATCGTAGCCGTTGAGCTCATCTGTTTCGCGGTATCCCCAAACCCATTCATTATTCTTATAAACTTTGTCTGTCGTAACATTAACAAAAGATTTAACAAATTCAAAATGTCTTGCGCATTCCAATATGTTTACCGTGCCCATGACGTTTACATCATATGTATATACAGGCTCTCTATACGAATCTAATACCAGCGGCTGCGCGGCCATATGTATAACGATTTCCGGCTCATGCGTTTTAAATACATCTTTTAGGGCACGTATATCACGTATGTCGGCTATAATTGAGGTGCCGACACACCTATTGCCGTCTAACTCGAATAAGTTTGGTTTATTCAACGGCATAAGGCTGTAACCTACTACTTTTGCTCCGAGCATTTTTAAAACCCTTGCCATCCAGGAGCCTTTAAAACCCGTATGACCTGTGACAAGAACGGTTTTATTATTGAAAAATGACAGATCCATCGTTACCAAACCTTCCAGGGTGCTTTGCCTGACGCCCACACATTATCGAGTTCCGTTTTATCTCTTAGAGTATCCATGCATTGCCAGTATCCGGTATGAAAATACGCATTCAAATGCCCTTCTTTAGCCAGCATCTCGAGCGGCTCTCTTTCAAAGGTTGTATTATCTCCTTCAATATAGTTAAAAACGTCCGACTCAAGAACCATAAAGCCACCGTTAACCCAGCCCCCGTCTTCCTTGCGTTTTTCCTGAAAACCGTGTATCTTACCGCTATCATACAATTCCAGCGCGCCAAATCTTCCCCCCGGTCGTATGGCCGATAGCGTAGCCTTGCATCCGCTTTTTTTATGATTTGATAAAAGCGCATTTATATCTATATTGCTTACACCGTCACCATACGTCAGCATAAATCTTTCGTTGCTTATGTAGTCTTTAACACGTTTGATTCTGCCGCCCGTCATCGTGTTAAGCCCGGTGTCAATAAGCGTAACCTTCCATGGCTCCGTATTATTATTGTGCACAATCATACCGTTTCCGGACGTAAAATCAAATGTCACATCGGACATATGCAGATAATAATCGGCGAAATATTCTTTGATTACGTATTGTTTATACCCGCAACAGATTAAAAACTCGTTAAATCCATGCGCCGAATAAATTTTCATTATGTGCCATAGAATCGGTTTATCCCCTATTTCTATCATTGGTTTTGGGATCAAGTGGCTTTCTTCACTTATCCGCGTTCCCAATCCCCCTGCTAAAATAACAACCTTCACTTTTTCATTCCTCTTTTAGTTGCTTTTATTATCCTTTTTAATAATTTGCGCGCTTTTCTGTAAGGTCTCAATAGAATCATAATCAGTTTGTACGAACGCGAATTTTTAATTCTATTGATTTTCTCATTTGCGTTATCTTGAGCAATACTAATGCTTTCCTTAGCATTTTGTATGTATTCACACCCTATTGATTCCAACGTATTTCTTTTAATTATCACATAATCCTCATGTCCGATTTTCGTTGAAAAATCGTGTTCGCACACATTTTTATTGTCTAACGAAAGCACGGTGCATACAAACCGAGCGGGAGTATATACACAAATATCCTTTGTCATATATGTTTGAGCGTTGCCAAGCGGCACATTATAAACAGATACTAATATGTTCTTTATCCTGTCGGAAGCTGAGGCAAAATATTTTTCATTTTTATATGAATCCAAAACAGCCGCAAAAACTTTGCTTCCGGCAACTCCCCCAAAAATATGCTCGGAAAATGTATGTTTATCAATGTAAGAGAAAAAAGCAGCGTTATATTTTACACAGTTTAGCGTAGCTTTTATTTTTATACAATCGCCGATATAAATACCACCTTTTTCATAAATGTTTTTTATGGCAAAGTAAGCCGCAACAGAATCGTAATCACCTTTATCGTACGCCGATTCAATAAGCTTATTTTCTGTTATTGCGCAAGACTTCTCGTCCAAAATGTGAACGGAGCAGCCGTCATAAAATACATCTTTTTGCAGTTTTGCAACTCTGTCAGATAAATCTGCGCCGCCAAAACCATTTATATAAACATTTTTGCTGATTGGTTTAGGCGAAAGAATATCGGATAGTTCCGTCATTCTTTTAATAAACGTATACTCTTGCAACCGCGGCTCTTTGTCAATATATTTTGTTTTTAAGGAACGGTAATACTTTATAAAAGCATCATAAAATACCCAGTAATCGTTTAACAATATCCATAACCTTCGTGATATAGCCATCACAACCGGATTTATATAATCCGGATTAGTTCTTTCAAGTGTGAAGTCAAAGGCTTTCATATGTTCAAGCGTCTGCAGCTTAAAAATATCCCTCGTTTCGGAATCTGAACGGATTATATAATGGTAAAGAGGCTTGTTAATATGCCCGGGTCTTTTACAATATTGAAGCATAACAGGAATATAGGCGACATCATCATTACTAATCTTTTCAGGCACTTTTCCCGCTTTCTTGAAAATTTCTTTATGTATAAGCTTAGACCAAAATGAATAAGGACTGTATATTATTAAATTCTCTGGGTTACACTCTTCAATTAGCTTCTTATACCTGCCGACAACCTTCTTTTTATCATTTAATATATAATAATAAGGGGCATTGACTAAATCATGATTGCCTTCTATAGCTTTAGTATACATAATCTCAAGCGCATTATATTCCATATAGTCATCCGAATCGCATGAGGCAAGATAATCGGCGCGCGCCTTGGCTATTCCGTAATTTCTGCCATACCCAACTCTGTCATGGTGTTCAATCGTATAAATTACCACCTTTTCGGGGTGCATGAGCGCATACTTTTCTGCTATTTTAAGAGTATTATCGGTTGACCCGTTATTAACCAGTATTATTTCTATATCTTCAAGCGTTTGATTCACAAGACAATCAAGACATCTTTCTAAATAAGCTTCAGAATTATATGCAGTAACTATAACGGATACGAGAGGTTTATTATTCATGCCGTCTCCTTTCTAAATACACAAGTACTTCATCAAGCTCTTCTAAATTATTCGGCACAAAAAGACGCTTATTTTCTTTGTTTATATAGTCCGCTAAAGATTCAAAAAACGCTTGTGAATTGTCTCGCGAAGTTAAAAGGGTTCTGCCATTAAACATTTTTTTAAGAAAAATAATATTTATCTCTTTGTTTAGCACCAACTTGGAATTAAGCGCAGCGGAAGAGGTTATGCTGACAAAAACATGGTCTTTGACATTTTCGTTTAATATGCTAATCTCGAAAGGAAACTTGCTGTTGCGCATAACTTTGTATCCCCTATGCGAAAATCTATCAACATTTGTCCTGGGATGAAGTTTTACAATTACACTATCCTTGCCAACACGTTTCGCAAATTCCTCGAATAATTCCATATCGTTGCATACAATTCTATCATGATAAAACGCTTCTTCAAAGAATAAATATTTCTCTTTTGGTAAAGGCTCACAATCAAAAATATTGTTAAGCGATTTCAATGTCTTTTTGCCTGAATCGCATAGTTTTGGTATGCTTTGCAGATTAAAATGATATTGCGGCGCTTTATAAAGCGAAGTTTGATAAAGCAGTATTCTTTCCACATTATTAAAAAAATTTTTGTTTCCGTAATATTTATGTCTTAATTTATCCTTGCTTGTCCTTTCTTTGACGTCAAGAACGTATGTCGTGGCGCCTTCATAATATATATGCACCTTAGGCGACATACCTTTTTTAATTAACGCATAATAAAGGAGTTTGTGAAATTCGTCATCAACACCTATAAACAGCAAATCATACTTATTTACAAAATCGGGCAGATTGATAAATTGTTTTGGATTCTTGCTTATATGTTTTTTCTTAATGTCTTTAAGCTTTCTAAACTCCTTATTTTTACCGTACTCCTCAATTGTGTACACATTGTCAAAAATATTACTCCGTTTTATTTTGTCAATTATCTTATCATAATTAGTTGCGTTGCCGAGCAACAGATCAGCTCTCTCGCGCGGATAAATATTTTGTCTTATATTAATTACAGTGATAAGCATAAGCAGTGTACTACATTTAAATAAAAGCAAGGTTATCCTCCTTCACAAATATATATTATTATAGCATAAATATCTTTTTACGGGATATGTACGCAATCGGCTTAGTTCTGTGTTAGATATTTGCATATATCAAATAATCTGTTAAAAACCTTGATGTTTGCATTGTCATAACTGATATCATCAGAAAAACCAAAGCCGAATGTTACGGCAAAAAAATCAATACCTAAAGCTAATGCCGCGTGCATATCTCCATAACTATCCCCCACCATTACAGCTTCATGCCTTGCAATTCCAAGTTCGTTTAGGCACGATAGTATAAGTTCTCCTTTTGTTTTACTGTCGTTTGCGTCCATTCCGCGAATTACACTAAAATATCCACAGATTCCAAGAAACTCAAGCACTTTTATCGCAAGTTCTGTTTTCTTAAGTGTTGCAACAGCAAGCAAAAAGCCTTTGTTTGTCAAACTATCAAGCGTTTTTATTAGCCCGGGGTACGGCTTGCACTCTTTTACACCCTTTTTGGCATAGTAATCACGATAATCTAAAACTACTTTGCGCGCAATATCTTCGCTAATACCAAAATTGTTTACAAAAGAATGTAAAAGGTTTTGTCCTATAAAGCCTTTTATCTGTTCGCGCGGTAGTTTCTTAAAACTGTTCTTTTCAGAAGCATACATGTAGCTGTTAATAATGCCTAAAGATGTATCTGTTAACGTCCCGTCTAAATCAAATACTATTAATTTGTACATTTTTAATCCTTAGTATCGTATAACGAAGGCGTAAGGAATGTTATGGAAATATCTTTCTTCGCTTTTCTTATATATTCCCTCATGCCCTGATTAATACTTCCTGTAATGGAATCGTCAATTCTTCTGTCGAGCTCCTTTTTATAATAATTGCTTCCAATAAGATACCCATCTAACCCCGCAATAGTCACCGCATCAATATTAACTTTCTTAAGCAGTTTTAATAGTATTAGCGTCGCATTATCTTTAACATAGCTGATATCGTTTAACAGGCTTGAATAATCAAACACATATTCATCACCTTTTGTCGCTTGTATATTGGATGTGACAACAATATTTGCGACACCATTGGCATTTTTCCGATTAAAGCTTTCATATCGTTTTTGGTTGCTGAAAAACAAATAATCAGTCGGAAGTCTTTCCATGAAGTGGTTTATTGTGATTATGGTTGGATTATTTTCATTAATAAATCTTAATATAACATCTTCATGTTCCACAACGCTTTTACCCGGCGCAATAAGAAGTATATTTTTTCCTCTCAATTTGTTTGAAAGGTTTAACAATTGATCGCTATCATCAATGTGATGTTTTTGAAATTCAAAATAAAGGCTGTTAATAAGCTCTTTATCAAACAATTCGCTCTGATTTTTAGGTATCATATCGAGTACTCTTGAAATTGCGCTTATTGGCAACGTTTGCCTGCCTGTTAGATAGGTAGCATACGAGGGATGGCAGTTTTTCACCGCTGCAAGATAATAGGGTATAGAATATCCCCAGTTGTGCTCATTTTTTGCGTTTCTGATATATTCATCGATTATTTCAAGTAAATATTCTATTCTATAATTGCCGCCCTTGTTTGTATTTAAATACTCAGTGATAAGCTCAGTATTTAAATTCCCCGCACCTCTGCCCATCCCATCGACAGATGAATCTATTATAATCTTGTTTTTTAATTTTATATCAGATAACGCTTGCGCGTTGGAAAATGACATTTGAAGATTATTATGTGAATGAAAGCCCCTCAAAATACAACTGTCCAAATTGTTATCAACCAAAAGAAATAACCTTTGGATATCATAATATTGCATAACCCCAAGCGTATCGACTACATAGAAAGCATATGGCTTAAAACCGTTTACTTTTTTGATTAACCGAAGCAGTTCTTCATCGGTATACATGGTGGTTCCAACGGGTTGAATAAAAACCAGATAACCTTTTTCGTCTATCCTTTTACAAAATTCAAGCGCCTCGTCAACCTCGTCTATATGAAAAGTCACGCGAATACCATCGATAGATTTTGCGTTGTGATACTTTAGCTTTTGGGTATCAAGCCTGCCATAACGGCTCATGGCGACATAAAGCCTGCATTTTTTCTGAGCAGGTATAAGCGATTCAATTTGATCCACAGTATTAAAAAAAGCTTTTTCCGCATTATACTCATATTCCGGCTTATCTTCAAGGAAGCCGACTTCTATAAAATCGATATATGCATCATTTAATTTGCTGATAATGTTTTTTATATTCTTTAAACCAAAACGCCAATCATTAATATAACCGCCGTCTCTTAAAGTACAATCAAGAATCCTTATATTACTCAAATGTTTTTACTCCCCGTTAATAATACTACTTTATTTGAAAATAGTATTGAATATCGCATTTGCGATTTCAAAATCCTCCGGAACATTAATGTCCATAGCTTCAATTTTTGACACCTCAATTAAATAGGGTTTTACGCCTATACGCAAATTGTTTGTAATTAGTTCATTTGTATAAATATAAAGTCCGGTTGTTTCAACATACATTGGTTTTATGTCTTGCGTTCTCGGTATACTTGTCGGCGAATAATTAAAAGGTTTTCCGTCCGCCCACAAAAACTCTTGAAGCCTTGTAACAGTTAACGCCGAATCATAACCTTCATTGACTACTTTGTTTATACCCATGCGAATGCTTTGAGGTTTTACAAATGGCGCTGTTGCATGCGCTAAAATATAAACATCTGCTGGTACATCGCTAGCGAAAGCCTTCATTACATCATTGATTGGAGTCTCCGAAGTATCAAGAGATTCTTTTCGCTGCAAATATTCCACGCCGTTTGACAGAAATTCTTTTATCGTTGGATTGCTACAATATACAAAGATATTATCAATACCTTCAACTTGTTTTAGTGATTTTAGTATATATTTAATTAACGGCTCTCCATTATCAAAGGGCTTGGTATTCTTATTTGGAAGCCTTTCATTTGTTAGTTTAACTGGAACAAAAGCTACAATACGCATTCATTTACCCTCACTATATTTTTTCGTCTTACATTTATCTTCTAATGCATAAGTCAACGCTTTTACTTTTGCCTCGAGCAGCTTAATCTTAATTTGCTCCGGACTTAACTTTGCATTTATATTAACTGTAATTGCTGTATACGGCAATTCCTTGATTTCCATCAAGTTTGAAACCTCCTGTTTAATTCGCTTGTCAACAGTATAAACGAAAACATGCTCTTCGTCCATATTATAAGCTTGTTTTAAACCGCTGCTTTTATTTATAGCGACAGGCACAATGTTATCAAAGCCAAAAATCTTTTCACACAGTGAATAATCAAAAGCAGTATCAAATATAATCGCCGCATCATTTTGATTCAGGTTATCTAAGGCGTCATTAGCTTGTTTTCCGCCTAATCCGCCAATAACAAGGCATGCGCCGTTATCTGAATTATCTTGCCGGTAATGCTGCACATTTATTTTTTTTTCGCCAATTGTCTGCAGCATAAAGTTTAGCTGTTTTGACTCAATCCCCAAACAATAAAAACCGCTAAAATATTTTTTTAACAACTTAATTATTATGCATGCCGCATAGACTTTGTGTAAATGTATATAGTTGGTTTCAACGCTTTCATTGAAATACACAACCCGTTCGGCTAAACCGCGTATTCCGCCTATAGATGTGGAGCTTGCAGTTAACCCCAATGTCAGCGTTTTGTCAAAGCATAAAAATAATAATTCGGAAGGGAGTTTATTTTCTAAAACTGTGCTGCCCGGTAAAAGCTTGTTATAATTAATCCATTTGTCCTTAGGATGAGGCTTAACAAACAGCTGATCAGGCTGAGCGAAATAATCAATTAACAATGTAGTAAGGCGTTCTTGCTCTTTTAGTGATTCTATATTCATTGTTTTTAAATACTGCGTCATGAATATTACTGTGGTGTTACCGGTTACAGAATATTTATCGCAATTAAACATGTTCAACAGTTTTTTGGTATCGCTTTCCGAGAGCTGTTTAATCAATTGAGTTATATTAAAATCCACCGCCCTATCGTCAAAGAACCCCTCAACCTGATCTCTAAGATTGGCGTACTTTTCTATTATTACCGGACTTTTTCCAAGCCCCTTAATATGCTTTGATATAATATAGTTTGTAAAACTTATGTTTTTAATTATTTCAGCATATCTTTCATGTTGAGACAGCATTCCGCTTGCATCTTCGAAATAATTGAAAGGTATTTTGTTGTAAGTCAAATAAACCCCGACAGCCCAGTGATCTCCCGCAACATATATTGATTCAAATGAGTGGAAGTCAATATTAAGTTGAGTGTCAACCGCTTTAATAATATTTGCAATTACACGTTCAATTTCATCTTGTTTACTGTCCTCGGTTAGCGCCTGCCCATGTTGCATTTTTATATTTCTTTCAGGTATAACCGTTATTTTATCAAACCATCCGTAATCCGTTAATTTTGACAAAAAGGCACAGCGTTCTGCCGGAGGTTGTATATATTCCACAACCAATAGGTGCGCGGGTTCATTGCGTTTGTAATACAGTTTATGAACAATACAGCAAAGCAAATGATACATTGACGAAGCATGATAAAGAACCATAGCACTTCCTTCTCACCTTATATTTTACGAACTTTAGCAGATAAATGCTGCAACACCGGCATAACAATCTGATTAGAAATATCGAAAATGGAACGGTTTTCATTCCAATAACCATAATATAATCTGCAAAATGTAAACGCACATTTCCAAAAATGCGTATTTTGTTTTGTGTTAAAATAGTGCATTTTAAATAGCTCGGGGATTGGTTTAAATCCCGTTATTTCTAAAGAAGAATTAAAAATATTTAAAATGTTGTTTAAATCAAATAAAGGTTTGGTCATCGTACATAAACCCAAGATGTTTTCTTGCACTTCTGCCTGTGTTCGCAATAATGTTAAGCCGTAAACCGTGACTGTGTCAGGCATTAAAATGTTAATACAGTCTATTAAACTTTTAGCGAGGTTTCCATTCGGCGCTGTATCTACAAGCAAAATACGTTTGTTTTCGCCAATAATCTGTTTCAAATAGTATTGCAAAAACTGCTTTTCTTTATCGTACTTATCTCTCTTGACATCGGAGAAATTGTCCATTAGAAATACCGACAGCGCATTTGAATTTTCCGAAACTATTGAGTTTAATTTTATGGCGTATGTTGCTAAATCGGTATTCTCTATTTCTAGAAGTTCCAACAACTCTCCCACATTTAAATCCATAAGCGGTTTATGATTAAAAAGCGTCTCAACATACTCTTCTTTTGTTTTTGAACAATATTTTGCTGCGGTAACAAAGGACCAGCAAACAGTTTCATACTTACATCCGAATACTTGGCTATAAATTTTAGGCAGCATTCCTTCGTTGTCAGATATAAATAAGACATTATCTATTTGCAGTTTCTTAGCGCAACGTTCAATAAAACTACAAAAAGAAAAACAAACAACACCGGCCTCATAACCTAATAAATTAGCCATTTTCGTTTTTTTAAGCCCGCTGAAAGCTAAATTGCAAATGAGAGACTCGCAAGCAAAGGCTACAGTACTGTCAAGTTGATTGGCTTTGGACAGAGCGGTTCCTGCTATCTGTCCAATCTCGCGTGTCTTTTTATAATAATATGCTGCGAATCCATTATTTCGTGCTTTTTTAATCTGCTTATAGTCACTACCTATATAAGCTATGCCGTCATTATATTTAAACGTGTTATCTTGCGTTTTTATATTATTGCAATACTTTTGCCATAAAGTATTAAATATGTTTGTATTGTCAGAAAGCACAATATCGTCAACTTTATATCCTGCATGGCTTAGCAAATTAAAAGCCTGACATCTTTCTACAGTTTTCGGTGCTATTGAAATAATCTTAACATTATTATAGTTTAGCGCATCAACAATTGATGATATGTAAGGATTGGCATAAAAACAGGGCATCTTATCAATGTCAGTTTTTGAACTATCTGATACCGTTGTTAATTCACAGTATTTATCATAACTTACAATTGAATGCACCATTGTATCAAATAAATCTAAGCATACAACATTGTATTTTAGTAGTGAATTAATTAAAACATGAGCCGGTACCCTCCACATACCAGAATCAAATAGTTCTTTTGAGATTGTATTATTTTTACGTTTTTTTAAAATACGAAATGTTATATTACGCTTAAAAAGATAAAATCCAAGTTTTACAGGATTAGAAATAAATTTCTCGCGGTATAAACTCAAATTTATTGCATAAGAATATTCTACATTTTCATTACTTTTTGTTGCTAAACGATATATTATTTTTATTATTTTAGTGATCATTTTTATTTTCTTTTTTTATAATAATATCAAGATTCATAAAACTTGTAAAGTATATTATGCAAGGCTACAATACATATTTTATGGAGTTACAATATATATTGGATTGAAGTAACTGATCGATTAGATACCTTTATAAGTTTGCAGAAAAATGGTGAGACGAACGGAATAGAGGTAGGACCCTTTACTTCACGTATTTCTTCTGCAATACAAAAAAAGCCCTTTCTCAAAGGCTTTCCGCGTGATCGGGGTGTTTATAAAGGAACATTAGCAAAAACATGATTGAATAAGCGTTTCCTAACGGTCAGTATCGGTATTTAACAAAAATGGTAAACGCACGATAGCCCCAAAGACGACAGACCGCAAAAAGGTGGTAGTAAGCAAATCGGCGTAAAAAGCGCGCGCTTGCAAGCGCTTAGCCGATGCGAACGTGGCTTTTTGCGGAAGAGGAGCAATGACGAAGCGTGTGAGCTTTTCGGGCGGAAAGAGCAACGCTCCGCCCAGAAAACGAGCGAAGC
>Ga0265293_10004386_pt1 | contig 24938 bp, 21 predicted proteins | sample Munlanlewell138R_FD_192505 | JGI IMG/M metagenome (GOLD analysis project Ga0265293, IMG submission 192505) | Leachate microbial communities from a municipal landfill in Southern Ontario, Canada - Leachate well 138R | ecosystem: Engineered > Solid waste > Landfill > Unclassified | place: Canada...
CCGGTCGTTGGCGAATTCAAAGATCATGCCTGGTGCAAAGGCCATGTTATCGGTGGCGGCCAGCTGCCAACGCCCCGTTAATTCGCGGTTGACGCCGCAAGAGGTCACCCAGGGGAGAACAAGGAAGAGGATGGCTGCCGCTATCCAAAGGCGGATCCGCTCAGGCTTTGCTGACATGGGGCTTCTCCTTCAATCAAGGCTTGGATTTCATCTTAGCAGATAGGTGAGCCACCTGGCCTTGGCACCATTTGTCACCATTCTGTAATAGTCAAACACAATCCTTGGTAGTATGATTAGCAGTAATACTCTACATAGTGTAGTTTCCATTAACCGTACCGGTCCTCGTACCAGTCAATCATCGGGAGAAGAAGAGAAGGAAGGTGTTGCCATGAGCGTGCTGTCACCGCTTATTAAGCGTCATTTTACCAAGGCAGTGGAAGAAGAGGGCGGGCAAGTCTTTGATCTCTTTCGTTGGAAGACCTGTGATGTCCTATTGAAAGACCACAAGACAGGCCGGGTCCTGACCGACCTCAAGGATCTGGAATTCCCTGAATCCTATTCACAGCAAGCCTGTGACATCATTGCCTCCAAGTATTTCCGCAAGGCAGGCCTGCCGGAGGAACCCGGCCATGAGACCTCCATGCGCCAACTGGCCGACCGCATGGTCTCCTTCTGGGTTGAGGCCCTGATCGATGAGGGCATGATTGACCGGGGCCAGGAGTCGCAAATCCTTTACGATGAACTGGTCTATGCCATTCTGGCCCAGATGTTCGCGCCCAACTCCCCCCAGTGGTTCAATACAGGCCTCAGGCTCAAGTACGGGATCAGGGGCGGCAAAAGCGAGTTCTACTATTACGACGAATCCACGGGCCAGGTGGTCATGAGCGAGGATGACTATACCCGGACCCAGGCCTCGGCCTGCTTCATCCTTTCCATCGAGGACAAGCTGCTGGGCCCCCACTCCATCACCGAAGGCTATGTATCGGAGACCAAGCTTTTCAAGGGAGGCTCCGGGACGGGGACCAACTTCTCGGCCATCCGGGCCGAGGGGGAGAGGCTCTCTGGCGGCGGCCATTCGTCCGGTCTCATGAGTTTCCTCAAGGGGCTGGACCGCAACGCCGGTGCCATCAAGTCGGGGGGAACGACCAGACGGGCAGCCAAGATGGTCTGCCTGGACGTCGATCATCCGGAAATTGAGGCCTTTATCACCTGGAAGGCCCGCGAGGAAGACAAGGTCATCGCCCTTGCCAAGATGGGTTATGACGCGGATATGGACGGCGAGGCCTACCAGACGGTATCGGGTCAGAACTCAAACAATTCAGTCCGTTTCAGTGATGAATTCATGCGGAAGGTAGCCGATCTGGACCGGAACCCGGCCGCCACCGTCCGCCTCAAGGGCCGCCTGGATGACCGGGTCGACCGGGATGTCCGGGTTGACTACCTGTGGGAACTCTTTAACGAGTCCGCCTGGCGGTGCGCCGATCCCGCCCCTCAGTTTGACGACACCTTTAATGCCTGGCACACCTGCCCGGCAGGCGAGGACGGCCAGCTGGGCGCCAAGCACAACCGGATCAACTCGACCAATCCCTGCGGCGAATACGCCTTTCTGGACGATACCAGCTGTAACCTGGCCTCCATTAATGTCATGCGTTTCTTCGACCCGGACAAGCGGCAATTCGATACCCAGGGCTACCTGCACCTGATCGCCATCGCTCAATTGGCTTTGGAGGCCTCCATCCACGGCGGTCAATTCCCGACACCCGCCATCGCCCGCAAGACCTGGGCTTTCCGTGCCACGGGCCTGGGTCTGGCCAACCTGGCTTCCCTCTTCATGAGCGCCGGTCTTCCCTACGATTCCGCTGAGGCCCGCGCTTTGGGAGGGGCTCTTGCCGGTGTCCTGACGGGTCAGAGCTACGCGGTCTCCGCCCGCATGGCCAAGCAGCTGACACCCTTCAGCCATTACCAGACCAACCGCGAACACATGCTGCGGGTCATCCGCAACCACAGCCGGGCCGCCGGGGTCCGCAAGGATGAGCCGGAAGCCATTGGTTATTCCCTGCCTGTCCTGGACCACGGCCTTCTTGAGCGGATCGGTTTTATGGATCTCTCCCAGGCGCTGGCCGACAGCTGGACCCGGGCCGAAGAATGGGGGGAGGCAGACGGTTTCCGCAATGCACAGGTTTCCGTCATGGCGCCGACCGGTACCATCTCCTTTGCCATGGACTGCTCTGCGACCAGCATTGAACCTTTCTTCTCACATGTTGTCTATAAAAAGCTTTCGGGCGGCGGCTACATGAAGCTGGTCAACCCGGTGGTCGAAGCAGGGCTTGCTGCCCTGGGCTATCCGGAGGAGGAGCGCCAGGCCATCATCGGTTACATCATGCGGGAAGGCGAAGACGGCATGATCCTGGACGGCAAGATCGAGGAGGCCCCCTTCCTGAAGGAGGAGCATCTGCCGGTCTTTGACACGGCCAATCAATGCGGGACAGGCACACGCTATATTTCCTGGCGGGGCCATGTGGGCATGGTGTCAGCCATTACCCCCCTGATTTCCGGCGCTGTATCCAAGACAGTCAATCTCCCCAATGAAGCCACGGTGCAGGATTTTGAGGATGTTGTACTGACCTCCTGGAATCAGGGAATCAAGGGAATCACTCTCTACCGGGATGGCTCCAAATATGCTCAGCCGCTCAATATCCGCCTGGCCGGTGCCGAAAGCCAGGATCTTCCCCTGGAGGATCTGACCTACCAGGATCTGCTCCATGTGGCCAGGAAATCCAGGGAAGATCTGGAAGAGTGCGAGGGCAGGCTGGAACGGGGCGAATGGGTCCACGGCAGGGTTAAACCTTTCGGGATCCGGACCGGGACCACCCATCCAGCCCAGATTGAGGATGTCAAGGTCTACATCACGGTCAACAGGGATGAGGACGGCCAGGTAACGGAGATCTTCATGACCACGGACCGTGAAGGTACCTTGATCACGGGTCTTCTGAACTCCCTTTCCAAGACCATCTCCGTCATGCTCCAGTATGGGATCAAACCGGAGGCCATCTCCAAGATGCTCCGGGGTCAAAAGTACGAACCCTACGGTTTTGTCCACCGCCATCCCTACATCAAGTACTGCACCTCGGTTTCCGACCTGATCAGCAAGGTTCTGGATATCGAGGCCGGCGATTTCTCCCGTGTCCAGGTCAAGCCGGGGGAAGGTCAGGAAGGGGAAGCGGAGGGGGCTCTGCTCCAGATCAGCATGGAAGAGTTCATCCACGAGAAGGCACGCGAAGCCAGCCGGACAGGGGAACGGCTCTATGACGGTTCCGTCTGCCCCAACTGTTCGGGCGCGCGCATGGTCCGCAACGGAACCTGCAAGGTATGCCTGGATTGCGGGGAGACAACCGGCTGTTCCTAAGTCAAAGAGGCAGGGTCTGCCTTGTAAAACCCGGATGCCCTCATGGGCATACCGGGTTTTCTTAGGCCCCGGCCGCGGTAAAGTGCCAAAAGCCGTATCGCAGCAGACCATTTATGAGGCTTATTCATTTAGCTGGTATAATTAAAGACCGGTTGCAGTGTTTGTTCCGGATCCTGCCAAAAGACGCAGAGTCACGGCCTTTCACCGGCAAGCGACCGTGAATTGATTGGATTTTCGTCAGGCGGTAAGCCGGGAGGAAGAGATCATGAAATATTGTCAACAGTGCGGTGCCGAGTTGCCCGCAGATTCCGTTTTTTGTGCCCAGTGCGGCAGCCGGGTCGAATCCGCTGAGCCCATGCCGGCAGAAGATCTCCAGCCAGTAAGCCAGGAGATCCAAGAGGCAGTTGAGGCCGCCCCTCCGGTCTACCCGCAAGGGCCCGTCCCCGGGCCAGTCCCGCCAGGCCCTCCGCCGCAAGTTGCCCAGCCGGTTTATGGCTATGGCGGCGGCCCGCCGCAAGCGCCTCCCCCCCCCTACGGCGGGGCTCAGGCGCCTTACCCCCCGCAAGCACCCTATCCCTACCCTCCGGGCGCCTACCCGCCTCCGGGATACGGAGCTCCCTATCAGGCACCCAAGCGCAAGAAGCGCTGGTGGATTCCCCTTGTCATTGTTGTGGTAATCCTGGGCCTGCTGGCTGGCTCCTGGGTTGTCTTCGGCGACCAGATTCAGCTTCTGTTCATGTCAACGGATAAGAAATGGAGGAAGGCTGAGGCCCAGTCCGCCCTGGTTCCGGACGATTCCCTGCTCAATGACCTGCAGGGCTCCCTGGACCGCATGCTCAAGCAGACCAAGCTGGGCTCGACCACTGAAATAGGCCTGGACATCAAAGCGGATACCCTGCCGGATGAGATGGCCGAACTCCTGACGGTACTGACCAGCCTGCGCTTCCGTTTGGACTACAAGGTAGACCGTAGCGAGACCGATCCCCGCTTCTATACACGGGTCGGCCTTGGCAAGCGCGATGAATCAGGCGATCTTCTCTCCATGGAGATCTATGACGTCAACCAGGCTTACGTGGTCGCTATCCCCGAGCTCTTTGACCGCCCCTTTGTCGCGGATAAGGATGCCCTGGCCAACCTGACAGGAATGGAAGGGGACGATCTCCTCAATGCCGGCAGCAAGGCAGGCTTGTTGGCTGACGACAGCATAGAGAAGATCTTCGACGGTCTGAAAGACATTTTCATGAAGTACGCCGGCGAACCCCAGCTGGTCAAGGGCCAGGAGGTGACCGTCGGAGATGTCAGGCAGACTTTGGACTACTATGATGTGACGGTGGAGGCCGACCAGTTCCCCGCCATGGCCAAGGAGATGCTCCTCTTCCTGCGCAAGAGCCCTGAGCTCAAGAACCTGCTGGCAGGTATGGGTTCGCCGGAAGACCTCATGATGGGGATGGCTACCTCAGAAGACGCCTATGACTCCTTTGTCGAGGGCATTGATGATTCTTTGAGGGATCTGGAAAGACACCCCGACGAATACAAGATCAAAGTCCGCCGCATGCTCTATGTTGACAAAAAGAATAAGCCGGCTGGCGGCCGTTTCACCCTCACCAAGGCGGAAGACGGGAAAGATGAAGTCATCACCATCGAGAGCCTGCACGTGACCGATGGCAGCCAGCATGGCCAGATCCTCAAACTTGATATGGCTGATGAAGGGGGTCTGGAGTTCCAGAGCAGCTACAAGCTGGAAAACGACCTTTACACCGGCACCTTCAGTCTCCGCTTCAAGGAGAGGGACTGGGGCCAGGGCTCGCGCTACATGGAGCTCATGGGCGGTGACTATACGGCTTTCGGCCTGCAGAAGGCCGGCAGTGAGGCTTATCCGGTCGGCAAGATGACACTCAAGATCACGAGCGGGGAAGACGATGAATACTACGACGCCCAGGAAATCAAACTGATTTACGAGGGCCGTCTGGAAGCCAGGGACGGGGTCCAGCATCTGCTGGCTACCCTTGAGATTGTCCCTGAGGTCGACGAACTGGCATTCTCCCTCATCATCCGCATTGATCACGCCCCCCTGCCTTTGGCCCAGGTGGTTTTCCCCTCTTCCCTGCCTTCTGACTACATTGATATCAGCGACGAAGAAGCTTTGGCGGAACTGATGGAAGGCAGTAATCTGGAAGAAAAACTGGCTGAGATCCTGGAAAAGTTCGGCCTTGATCCGGACGTGCTGGGCGGCATGGGCGGCGGTTATGACTGGGATGACTATGACGACGACTTTAACTGGGACGACTGGGACTGGGATTAGACCTCCCAGGCGGCCCGCAAACAGAAGCGGCAACCGGTATGAATAATGACACCTTGTCTGTGCGCGGCCTGTCCAAGGCATGGGCCGCGCAGCAGGCACTGGACCATATCTCTTTCGAGCAGGCTTCAGGAAGTATTCTTGGCTTCTCCGGCGATAACGGGGCCGGTAAGAGCACGCTTTTGAAGATTCTGGCCTCGGTTCTTGGCAGGGATCAGGGCCAGGTTTCCTTTGGCGGGATCAGCCTGGACGATCATGGCCCCTGGCGCCGGATGACCGGTTATGTCCCCCAGGATCTGGCCCTGGATGAACGTCTGCCCGTCCGAGACACCTTGAAGTTTTGGGCTGCCGCACGCGGCCTTTCGAAGACAGATCAGGCTTACATTCTGCAGGCGGCAGCCGCCGACCCTTTGATTTCCGGCTTTCTGGACAAGACCATCCGCCAGTGTTCCGGCGGCATGGCGCGCAGGGTCAGCCTGATTGTCGGCCTCCTGGGTGATCCCCGCCTTCTTCTTCTTGATGAACCTTTTGCGGGCGCCGATCAGGACAGCCGTGAAATGATGATCGGCCGTCTGCTCCAGCTACGCTCGCGCGGCTGCGCTATTCTGGTTGCCAGCCATGAACCGGAGGTTTTGGACCGCCTGTGCGACCGGATACTGGTGCTCAAGGACGGCAAACTGACCGAAGCCGCGGTCGGTTCCAACTAAGGGAGGCCGGCCATGAGGGAAGCCATGCCGTCCAGGGCTCCGGCCGCTTTCAGGGCCCGGACGCGCTGCCTGGCCAGGCTTGTGCGTCAGGAGCTTCTGGCCTCCCGGACCGCCCTCCTGGCAGCTCTGATCCTCTCCCTCCTTCTTTCTGCCACCGGTTTTGCCCTGGGTGCCCGCTATGAGAATGAGGAGACCCCGGGACTGATTCCGGACTTCACGGCTGCGGTTTCCATTGTTGATGAAGACCAATCCCTGGCAGGCAAGCTTCTGGTTGAGTACTTCGAGAGCATCCGCTACATCACGGCGGTTCACAAGGACACCCTGCCCCAGGCCCTTGAACGGCTGGACTCCGGCCAGGTCGCTGTCGTCCTCCGCCTGCCTCCTGACTTGTTTCAGGAACTTCGCACGGGCTCGACCCGCGAGCCCCTGGGTCTGTGGCTGAGTCCCAGGATGCCGGTTGAGTCCAGCCTGATCAAGATTATGATCGGCCAATATACCTCGGTCTTCAATTTCCTCTACGGCCACGTCTTTGGCTACCAGAAAACCTATGTGGCCCTGGGCGGCGATGAAGATGAGTCCTGGGGCCGGACGACCAATCATGCGCTCAATGCCCTGGCCATGTATTTCGGCCGCGACCGCTACCTGAAGACAGGCGAGCTGCTCATGACCGACATCATCTTTCACGTCTTTGCCGGTATCCTGATCATCTTTTCTCTCCTGCCCGCCATGGGTGTCCTGGCAGGCACCATCCGTCTTGCGGGAACTTCCTATGAGGACCGCCTGCTCCTGGCCTGCGGCCCGGGTCCTCTCCTCCTCTACAGGCTGACAGGCGGCCTGATCTGGTGGGCTGTCCTCATCCTGCCTCCCCTTATCGCCTTGAATCTGGCCGGTTTGCTGACAGCCCTCATCCCCATGGCAGCCATCCTCCTTGCTGCCTACCTGACCCTGGCTCTTCTGATGCTGGCACTGGGACGGATCAGGGCCCATGGGGTGACCCTGCTGCAATCGGGCTGGCTGATCTTCTTTGTCCTGCTGGTTCTGGGCGGGGTGCTTTACCCGATTGGGCGTTTCCCAGACTGGCTGGTCAAACCTGCAGCCTTTACGCCTGTCTATCCGGCCATGCAGGCTCTGTATCAGTCGCTTTACCAGGGCGGGACCATGAGCGGCCAGGCTCTCCTCTTTGCTTTTCTGCCCCTTCTGCCGGCAGGGGCTCTGGCCGTGCTCCTTGGCAGGAGGCGGCCATGAGAAATCTGCTGCTCCTTGTCCTGATCAAGCTCCGGCTTCTGGTGCGCCGCCCGCTCATGCTGGTCCTCTGCATCCTGATTCCTATTCTGCTTTCTCTTCTGGCGGGGGCAAGCGTCGTGGGCAGCGACCTGACTCAGATCCGCGGCGCTTATGTTGACCAGGCAGAAAACGAAGCCAGCGGGAAGCTGGTTGCCATGCTGGAGGGGGGAGTGCTGGCCTGGGACACCATTGATTCGTCTGCTGTCAGCCGTGCCCTTGAATTGTCCCTCTACGATGGCTACCTCCTGATTCCTCAAGATTTTGGCCAGATCTCGTCAGCCGGAGTAGATGAGGCCTTCAGCGGCGAATTTATCGCTGGCAAGGACCGCCTGGCCAGCGGAATCGTCCGGGAAAATGTCACCATCGCCATGATTGCCCTGGCCTTTGAAGCCAAGCTGACCAAGGATCTGTCCGGCATGGAGGGGGCGGCCCTGCTCCGGCCCGCTGACCTGGACAGACTTCTGGCCCATATGACTCAGGAGGCCGGCCAGGAAGGTGCCAAGCTTCCCCTGGTGGTACACAACCAGGATATGGAGGAACCCCAGACCCTCATGCTGGTCCCGGATGTAGCTATTGAAGTCCTTTTTCTGTCGGTCTTTTCTCTGCTCAGCAGCCTGATGCTGGCGGACGCGGCGACTCAAAGGCGGATGCGGTCTCTGCCGGGAGGCCTCCGGCGGGATTACCTGTCCACCCTCCTGGCTCTGGCCCTTTCCGGCCTCTTCCAGCTGGCTCTCATGGTCGGGTCATTAAAACTCCTTATGCCGTCCACCAGCCGGCCCTCAAACTACCTGCCGGTCATGGCGGTCCTGCTTCTCTGGATGCTGGCTTTTGGCCAGTTGACTGCCCTGATCCCGGGAGATCGGCGTTTTGTTCCCTCATCCCTCCTGCTCTTCGTCTCCGTCCTTGTTGGAGGCACTTTCCTGCGGATGCCCGCCATCTGGATGACGGCCATCGGCCAGTACACGCCCCACGGCTGGGCTCTGGCCCAATTGACAGGTATACCGGTTCACCTGTCCACCCCCCTGGCCTTCCCCCTGGCAGGCCTCCTGCTCTGGCTGGCTTACCTGGGACAAAAACACAGCACTTACCTGGCAGGCTGACAAGCGGTCACGTTCCGCTTTCGGTTAAAATAAAAGAGTCGGGAGGACCCACACCATGAATCATCAAGACAGACTGAGCAAAATCAGGGAGAACCTGGGCCTGATCCACCTGATCTGCGGCGACGGCAAAGGCAAGACCACGGCAGCGGCCGGCCTGGCCGTCCGGGCCAGAGGTTCCGGGCTTTCGGTCCGTTTCGTCCAGTTTTTAAAGGGCGGGACATCGGCTGAACTGGGCCCGCTAAAGGATCTGGGCATTGATGTCCGCTCGGGTCAGCCTTCAGGCAAGTTCGTCTTCCAGATGGATGAGCAGGAGAAAGCCATGACACGGGATTTCCATCAAAAACGCCTGGCAGACGCTTTTGAGGACAGCAAGGAAGGGACTGATCTTCTGGTCCTGGATGAAATTCTGGGCGCCCTGGCAACCGGCATGGTCGATGAATCAGATCTCCTGGCTCTGCTTGAATCCAAACCTGCCAATCTTGAAGTGGTTCTGACCGGCCGCGACCCCTCGGGGGCTCTTCTTGCCAAGGCCGATTACGTGTCTGAGGTTGTCATGCGAAAGCATCCTTACGAGACGTCCAGGACGCCGGCCAGGCCCGGCATCGAATACTGAAGGGAGAAAAGGGCCATGCGCCAGTTTCACGAGACCATCCTGATCATAGACGGCGGAGGCAGCCAGGCGCGAACCCTGATTCACGCCATCCGCGACCGGGAGGTGTACGGGGAGATTCTGTCCCTGACCCGCCTTCTGGAAGAAGGAAGCCTGCCTGACGGCGAGATCCGCGGCCTGATCATTCCGGAAGGGCCAACAGATTGCAAGGCAGGCCTGGAAGAGATTCTGGCTTCCGCCGGACTTCCGGTCCTGAGAGTGAATTCACTGCCATCTGATCAGATCCTGGAAGATTTCCTCTTCACAACCTGCGCCTTAAGCGGTGACTGGACGGTTGAAGCCTATATCGAAGAAGTGACCGATCAGATCCGTCGGAAGGTCGGCTCCAAGCGCGTTGTCTGCGGCCTTTCCGGAGGTGTCGATTCCTCGGTTGCCGCCATGCTGGTTTTTCGCGCCATCGGCGACCAGCTGACTTCCATCTTTGTTGACCACGGCTTCATGCGAAAAGACGAACCGGAGCTGGTCCGAAGTCTTTTCTCGGATCATCAGGGCATGCCGATGGTCTTTGTTGATGCCGCCGACCGCTTCATCGACAAGCTCCAGGGTGTCCTGGATCCGGAAGACAAGCGCAAGCGCATCGGATCCGAATTTATCCGGGTCTTTGAGGAAAAAGCCCGGACCATTGACGCCCAGTTTCTGGTCCAGGGGACCATCTACCCCGACGTGATCGAGAGCGGCCAGGACGGCAAAATTGTCAAGAGCCACCATAATGTCGGCGGCCTGCCCCCCGATATAGCCTTTGAAGGCCTCATCGAACCTCTTCGCATGCTCTTCAAGGAAGAGGTCCGAGCCGTAGGCCGCGCCCTGGGCCTGCCCTCCGCTATGGTTGACCGCCAGCCCTTCCCCGGCCCAGGCCTGGCCATCCGCTGTCTGGGCGGCATCACCCGGGAGAAGCTGCATATTCTCCGCGAAGCTGACGCCATCTTCCGTCAGGAGATCGAATCCAAAGGTTTCCGTGACCAGGTCTCCCAGTACTTCGCCGTCATGACCGGCCTTCAATCGGTCGGTGTTGAAGACGGTGCCCGCACCTACGATTACGCCATCGCCCTTCGCGCCGTCAAGACCGATGACTTCATGGTTGCCCATCCGGTACCCCTCCCCTGGGATTTCCTCCAGGAGGTGACTGCCCGCATTACCCGGGAAGTCCCCCATGTCAGCCGGGTGGTCTATGAGCTGACAGGCAAGCCTCCGGCGACCATTGAGTGGGAGTGAGATCAGCGCGCATAAGGAGCTCTTGAACCGGTAGGATCAAATTGTTGCCGTATTCTTTAGCTTGCTCTCGGCAGCAGTATGCTGTTTACCTTTTATAACTGGCCCTTCATAAATAATGTTAGTTCCGCCTATTGACAGAGAAAAGTTTGCACCAGTTGTCCCGAATAATATATACTATTCGGGACATAAAGAAAGGAGGATGGTTTCCATGATGCGTTCTTATGCAAAACAGATTCGACAGCGTATTAATAAGGCAGAAGATGGCGCAATGTTCATCAACGCAGATTTTGCTGATATTGCCAACGCCGAAACCATTAGACGAAATCTAAATCGCTTGGTGGAAGCCGGGTTTATTAACCGCGTACTTAAAGGAATTTACGAGAAACCCAAATTTAGCAAACTGCTTGGGGAGCCTATTGCCCCCAATCCGGAGATGGTAGCCAAAACTCTGGCCCGTAATTATCACTGGACGATTGCTCCAGCCGGGGATGCAGCCTTGAATCTGCTTGGACTCTCAACGCAGGTCCCCGCAACTTGGGTTTATTACAGTGATGGACCATATAAAACATACCAATGGGATAAGACAAAACTCATCTTCAAGAGAAGAACGAACAAGGAAATATCGAATTTATCACACATTTCAGTGATGGTCATCCAAGCACTGAAAGCTCTGGGGAAGGAACAGGTAACGCCAGAAATAGTTTCCGCGCTTTCGGCAAGATTGAGCGCTGGGGACATAGCTCTGCTGAAAAAGGAGGCGGCGACATCCACCGATTGGGTTTACGATGTGGTTCGAAAACTAAGAGGAGGTGACTAAAGTAAATGATATCTATTGAGGAAAAGCAGCGCGGCGGTAGAAGATACATACCCCATGCTTTCACTTAACAAGGAATAGCCAAATTATCGGCTGTTTTGAGAAGTGACCTTGCAGTAAATGTAAGCCTACAGATCATAGATGCTTTTGTAGAAATACCTCGTTTCCTGGCAAGTCAAACCGAAGCCAAGCGAATAATCGGATAGGTATTTGCAGGAGAAACCAGGAAGCTTGAATCAATATCTGCTGAAGCGTCCGAACTTTCTCTGAATAGCTACCGTCACAGCAAAAGAGATAGCAGCCACGATGAGAATGCCTCCGATTATTTCCAGTGACGAAGTGTTGTTGTTTGCCCTTCTGGCCTCATAGTCAAAGGAACTGTTAGTGCTATGAAGCACCAGGCTGTCCCTGTCGATTTGTCCTTTGCTTACCGTAAACTCAAGCCACATGGGATGTTTATCAGGAAGATAGACCGCCGATATCACGTGTTCTTCGGCTCTTCCATCAACCAAGGTGGATTCCATCTGGTCATAAAAGGAAACCATCAGACTCTGGGTGTTTGGGAAGTCATACCCATAAAAGCTGAAAGTATCGTAGAAGTCCAGAAAGGCATAGGGTTCGCCCACAATCCGCGTTACCCATACATACTCTCCCTGCTTGAAGGGATCTTCTTCTTTTACGGTTTCCTCAGAGAGTATCTCGCTGAAAAAGCTGATGTAAATATAGTTGCCGTCGAGAGAACTGACAATTTCTTGTACTTTCTCCGCTTTGTCCTTTCCGCCATAGTCAAGGTCATCAAGAGAAATGTCCGAAAGGCTTATGGTGCCGCGCATTTCACCCAGCGCATAGATGCGCCCATCCGTCTTAATCGCTTGGTCAAACTCCTCCTGGCTGTCGATAACAATTCTGATATCGGAGTCTTCCAAGTTCTTGACACTTGAATCCACATGAAAGAAGAGGATATAAGCAATTAAGGCGGCGGCCAAGACAAGATGGACGCACAAAGCGATGAAAGTCCGAAATTTAATTGAGTTTTTCTTGTCAAATAAGCTTCTGAATTTACTTCTCGGTTTGCCCAGGGCTTGGTTTATATCCATTGTCTTGAACAAGAAAGACGGTTTCACATACTTGACCGGCAGAGGCGGTGAATAGAGGGTGCATTCATCCGACATGATTGGAGGCGGATCAGGGTCAAGTGTGCGTGTGTAGTCCTTTTTGCCGGACTCCAAAAATAAGGCCGCAGCTTTTCCTGTCTGAGCGTTGACCGCCATTCGGGTCTGCAAATCCGACTCCCTGGACCAGCTTGCTTTATCAAGAAACCAGATGGGCAGATTGACAGAGGCATATTTGTGGCGCCTGAAATTTGTCACCCAACCCAGCATCTTGACCTCGTTCAGACCAAAGGTGGATTTGAGCATATCGGGAATATCCCGGTAGAGCATCCGATAGGGCGCTGTCACCCGCTCTTCATTATTCATGGGGGCGAAAATACGGACATCATCCTCCAGAAAGGCCGGGGTAAAGGGCGCGGACTCCCCGTAATCCCAAGGGTTCAACTGGTTGAGCAGATAGATATCAAAAAGTGAGCACTGAGGCCTTGCCCAATTGATTCTGTCCTGATAAAAAGTGAAGCGCCCGCGTTCGGTGTCCACCGTTGCTTTGACACTGAAATCCTCTACCCAGTGAGGCAAATAGATGGCCTGCAGCTCAGATCTTATCCTCTTTTCTATATCCTGGCCTTCGAAGTCGCTCCTGTTCTGCGCGACCAGGCGAAGCAGCTGTTCGATGGCCTGCTCCTTTGTAACCTTGAAGGGAAGCACAAGATCGTACATGTTAGGGTCGTAGCCATAGACCAGGTTTTCGCCGTAGAGGCCGCTTTCAAAGACCTCAGAGGGCATGATCTTGTTGCCGCAATAGGCGCACTTGAACACGCTCTGTGTTGAAAAGCCTGTGATCCTGGCGCTGCAATAGGGACAGTCATAGGACTTCTCTTCTCTTTGATCCCACTTTTCAAAGGTTCCCTTGTCATACTCAGAAAGCAGATCATCCAAGCTGCTTGTTCTTTTTTTCATCTCATCCGGGGAACGCATGTCTTTGACGGCGGTTTCGCCCACCCCCACATGAGTCAGTTTTAGAAGTCCGTCGATCACCGGAAGGGGGCGGTGCCTGAAAATCATATCCAGCGTATATCTGTAGTCAGCGGTCGCCCAGGGGGCAAAGTTTCCACAGTAAGGGCACATGAATCCCTCAGACTTCTGATCGAAGTAGGAGGGAGCGCCGCACTCTTGACATTTTATCGCTGTCGTATCCTGGTCCTGCATTCAGATCGTCTCCTCTTCATCAACTAGGGTTGATGGCTGTCCGCAGGGTCAGCCATTCCCTCATCCAGGGTCCGGGCAAGCTCAAGCAGATAGTCCGTCAGCCTTTGGTGGGCTGCCTTGAAGTTGTCGGGAAAGATCATGTAGCCTGAGGCGCGGATGCTGGTCTTCTCAAAGGCAGCCACAAGCTCAAAGCTGGTCCCGTCCCGGATTTCCTGGTGGTATTCTCTAAAACCGTTCCAGGAGAAAATCTGCTCCTCTTCCATCATGCGGGTGATGTCTTCCATGACGGCCTCCGGGATCTCTTCTTCTACTGAAAGGAAGCCCTTGACATAGGCCTCCAGCTTGAAGATGATTCGCTCTTCTCCTCTTTCATCCGCATCTCTTTCGATGACGCATTCAAAAGGCCGAGAACGAAAAGTGCTGTAACGATAGCTGAAAGAGAGCAGGCGGCCGGAGATGTCCGGTTCTTCCATGGGCGGGTCAGGGGCGGCACAGGCAGGCAGGAGCGTCAGTGCGGCCATGAGGGCCATGAAGAGGAGGAGCATGGTGAATGGTTTCCTTTCATCTGCAGGTTTCATGGTTCTGCCTCCAGTGTCGCCCAAGGTATGGAGCACGGCATGGATCCGGACGGAAATTCTCTGGCTCTTCCATTATAGAGAATGGAAGGGAGAAAACCTTGGGCCGCGGGGGAGGCTTTCCCGTCCAAAAGTTGTTGGCCTGCCGTCTTCTGGATGTGGTATAGAATTGAGGCAGGTATTTGTTCTGAATAAACAGATAAAGGCTGAAAGAATGAGAGAAACAATAGACGGCGCGGGCATCACCAATCTGAGAGATTTGGGAGGTTACCGTGGCAAGGATGGCTTGAAGGTCAGGGGAAAACGGCTCTACCGGAGCGGAACTCCCGCAGACGCCAGGGTGCCCATGGACAGCATCCTGCCTCCTTTGGATATATCATTGGTAATTGATCTCAGGACAGTTGACGAGACGGAGACGGAATCCTACAAGCTTCCAGCCTCGGTCCGCTACCTTCACCGCCCCATCCTTGATTCTCTGGACGGCGGTCTGCCCCTTAACTTCCCTTCGGATGGCCAGGGGAGCATGCATTTTATCCGTACGCTCAATTCACTGGACAGGGCAACCGTTGAGCAGGCCCGCGGTTTCATGCCTCAGGTCTACCAGGAGATGGGTCGCAGCTCCAATCGCTTCGGCGCCATCATACGGGAGATCGTCGCCCATGACGGGGCACCCCTTCTCTTCCATTGTTCAGCGGGCAAGGACCGGACAGGCGTTCTGGCAGCCCTGCTCCTTCTGGCCCTGGGCGTCCCCATGGCGACCGTGGTGGACGATTACCTTGAGTCCAACGCCCGCCGGAAGCTTGAAAACGACCGCCTCCTGACAGGTCTGGCCTCCAGGATGGACCGGCCCGATATTCTGGGGCTCGTTGAAGATATGCTGATGGTCAAGGAAGCTTACCTGGCACTGGCTCTCAGTGACTTGCAGGCCTATCCTTCCTTTGAGGATTATGCGCAAGCCCGGCTGGGTTTGGGACTCCATGAGCTTCAAACCTTGCGGCACTACTATCTGGAATCTGAGGAGAATTCCCATGAGTCTTAAAAAAGTGAACATTCCCTATCTGCTTCTGGCCGTGACCTACATCGTCTATTACTTCACGCACCTGCCGGAGCTTTACATCCTCATAGGCCTGACCTATGGATTTTTGGCCTTCCGCCACCATTAGGTCTAAGGAGAAACCCCAGGACCATGGATCGTGAAGCCCTGACTGTCTTCTATCATCAGCTGGACCGCTCCCTCTTTCTGGATGATGCCTATAAGGCGTATTCGGACAGAGACCGGCCGCTGCCCATTGGTTTTGGCCAGACCATTTCACAGCCCTCTCTGGTTCTTGAGATGACCTGGCTTTTATCTCCGGAAAAAGAAAGCAGGGTGCTGGAGATCGGGACGGGATCGGGGTACCAGACAGCCCTGCTGGCCGAGTTCTCAGGTCAGGTCTATACCATGGAACGGATTGAGGAGCTGGCCCGCAAGGCCAGGGCCCGGCTGGATCAGCTGGGATACGCCAATATCCATTACAGGACCGGGGACGGCAGCCAGGGCTGGCCGGAAGAGGCTCCCTTTGATCGGATTATCCTGACAGCCGCTGCCGGCAAACGGCCGCTTGAACTGATCGGGCAGCTGGCTCCGGGAGGTCGCATGGTCGCCCCGGTCGGGCCGCCCTCGGGCCAGGAGTTGCTCCTGATCACCAGGGACAAGTCCGGTCAGATCCAGGAAGAGAGGCGGGGTTTTGTGAGCTTCGTGGAAATGGTAGGTCCTTATGGCTGGGAAATCTGACAGTCTGGCCGTGCGGGCAGCGGCCATGGAAGCTTATGAAGCGCCTTTGGATCTCTTCGAAAGACTGGCCGCCGGTTTTCGAGAGGCGGGCGTCGACGATATAACGGACTTCGACAACGAAGACTGCCTGGAAGACAGTTTTCTGATCTCCCTCAACCCCGGGAAGATCAGGCTCCAGTCAGAGGAATTGGATGCGCTTCTTGTTACTCAAGATGCCTACTTCTTCAATGTCATGATTTCCCAGGAAAAACCGCTGGTCATGGGGCTTTTCTGGAAATATCCCCGGAGGTCTGGCGGCCGGGAACTGATCCTTTCCTGGGCGCCCTTCCTGGAAGAACAGATCTGGGTCCTGGACGCCTATCAGGAATTCGCAAAGGCAAACGGCCTTTGTATTGTGACCAAAGAGGATTGGAAAGAGCCGGTTCTTCTTGATGGAGACCGGCTTGGACTTTATACCCGCTTTTTTAACCGCTCGGCTGACGCTTTGAGAGAAATGGAGGCAATCATGCAAGAAACCGGAAGATGGGACCTCGGTCCCTTGTACAGCAGCCTGGAGGATCCCAGGATTGAAGAGGATTTGACGGGACTTACCCGCTTGGTGGAAGAGAGCCAGTCACTCCTGACCCTGGAAACAGACGGGGCTGACCAGATGGTCCAGGCCATGGGCCTGGCTGAGCAGGTGATTGATACCCTGCGGCCTCTGGCCTCATACTTTTCATTGCTTTCATCGGCCGATACCAGCCAGGGCAAACCGCTGGCCCTTCTCAACCAGATCAAGGGAATCATGTCCGGTTTCGCCGGTTTTGAAGTCCGGCTCAAACGTATGGCAGCCAAACTCCCCACGGAGGAACTTGTGGCTATGGACAGCCTGAAAGCTTATGACTTCTTTTTGCGCCAGAGCAAAAAGGAGGCCGCCCATCTCCTGGATCCTGAGCTGGAGGAATTGATCGCCCGGCTGGATATCTATGGCGCGGGAGCCTGGGGCAACCTCTTCCGCCAGCTGACTTCAACGGCCGCAAAGGAAGTTGACGGGGAGCAGAAGACTCTGACGGAAATCCGCAACCTGGCTTACAGTCCGGATCCCAGGGTCCGCAGGCAGGCCTACCAGGCGGAGCTGGCTCTCTACCCTGAGATTGAAAAACCCCTGGCGGGCGCTCTGGGCGCAATCAAGGGTCAGGTGGTTTACCTGAGCCGCAGGCGCGGTCACCAAAGCCCCCTGGACGAGGCCTTGTTCAAGAGCAAGATGGACCGCAAGACCCTGGATGCCATGATTGACGCCATGGTTGAAGGCAAGGGCGTCTTCATCCGCTATTTCAAGGCCAAGGCCGCCTGGCTGGGCCAGGAGCGCCTGCACTGGGCCGACCTTTTCGCACCCATCGGCCAGCTGCCCGACGGTTATTCCGTGGAGGACTCGCGGTCCATGCTGGTCCAATCCTTTGAGAAGCTCCATCCTCCCATAGCCCAGCTGATTGACACGGCCTACCGGGACCGCTGGATTGATTTCCATCCGCGCGCAAACAAGGTGGGAGGCGCCTTTTGCGCCAACCTGACCCAGATCCGCCAGAGCCGGGTTCTGACCAATTTCGACGGATCTTTCAGCGGGGTCAGCACCCTGGCGCATGAGCTGGGACACGCTTACCATGGCTTTCGCATCGAGGGGCACGCCCCGCTCAACCGCTCCTACTCCATGCCGGTTGCGGAAACTGCCTCCATCTTCAATGAAACACACTTCCTCCTGGAACAAGTCGGAGCCACCAGCGACAGGCTGGTCAAACTGGGTCTTCTGGACGGTTTTCTCATGAACAGCGGCCAGGTCATCTGCGATATCCTGTCCCGCTTCCTCTTCGAGCAGGAAGTATTCGAGAGAGTGGAAAGAGAGACCCTGAAGTCAGAGGATCTGCAGGCCATCATGCATAAGGCCCAGCTTGCCGCGTACGGGGACGGTCTGGATGAGGCCAGTCTCCATCCCTACATGTGGGCCTGCAAGCCTCATTACTATTCCGCCTCACTCAGTTACTACAACTTTCCCTACGCCTTTGGCGCCCTCTTCGCCTCAACTCTTTACCGCAAGGCGACAGAGGAGGGAAGCAGCTTCATGGCCCGCTACGACCAGATGTTAACGGCGACCACTGTTTCTTCGGTGGAGGAAACAGGCCGGCTGGTTGGGCTGAATCTTACGGACAAGGCGGTCTGGCTGGAAAGCATGGATTCTTTTGAGCCCTTTGTCAGCACTTTTGAGGCACTGGTTCAGGAAGCCGGTCCGGCACTTTAAGAAAGGGATCTGGAATGAAAAAGTATCTGTTTTACGGGATGACCGGAGAGAAGATGTGTTTTTTACATATCCTCATGAACGCACTGGATCTGACAGCGGCGGGCATGGAAAGCCGGATCATTTTTGAGGGCGCTTCGGTTCAATTGGTCGGAGTCCTGGAAGAAGAGGCCAACCCCCTCTACCTCAAGGCCAAGGAAGCGGGCTTGATTGCGGGGGTCTGTCTGGCCTGTTCCAAGGTGCTGGGTGTCTACGAGACCAACCTGGCTTCCGGCCTGCCCATGCTGGCGGACATGAACGGTCATGCGGGGATGAAGCCATTTGCGGAAGAGGGCTACCAAATAATCAGTCTGTGAGGCCTACGCACTGAACAGCATCCTGCAGAACTTTGATGCTTGAGGAACCGCTCTGATAAGGGTCAGCCCCAGGGCGCCACAAAGAAGCGGACCGCAGGCTCGGCATGCCGACGATCCTCTCGGTCGCCTGCATTCTACTGTAAGATCAGATCTGCTTTAGCGCCAATAGTTGTTGGCCGCCGCCACTGTCTGGAAGTGGACAGCAATGACCTGGGATGCTGCGGTCAGGCTGTCCGCGTTTTCAGCGTAGGACGAGCGCAGCTTGTCACGCACTTCTGCTGAGGGCTGCGTGTAGGCCACGCCTTTGCGGGCCAGAGTGATGGCCAGTTCAAAGCCTTCCTGAGGTGTGGGAGTAATGAGGGATTTAAGCCAAAGATCCATGATGAGCCTCCTGATCCTGTCTGTGCGCCAAAAGCGCACGATCCTTCTTCTATTATGGCGGGATTAACCGGCTTTGCCGGCTGCTATGTTACGGCGGGCTTAGTCTATGCTCTAATAGAGAGACCGGAGGTTTCTCATGTCCCTTAAACACCAGCCAATTGAAACCGCGCATTCCATCCTGCTGGATTATCAGCCGCCCTATGCCTGGGATCGCCTGATCGACTTTCTTGCCTTCCGGTCCATTGACGGCGTGGAAGCGGTCGACCAGGGCGTTTATTGGCGGACGGTCCGGGAAGAGACAGCTTCCGGCCAATCCCTGACAGGCTGGATTCGGGTGGAGAATCATCTCGGCCAGTCGTCCCTGCAATTGACCGTGCCCGAGAGCCTTTCTCCCGTCCTGCCTCAAATTGTTACCAAGGTCCGCAAGATGTTCGATCTGGACAGCGATCCTCAGGCCATTTACCAACACCTGGAATCAATGAATCAGATCCAGCCGGGCCTCTGTCAGCCGGGGACACGGATTCCAGGCAGCTACGATCCCTTCGAGATGTGCGTTCGCGCTGTCCTGGGTCAGCAGATTACGGTCAAGGCCGCCCGGACCCTGGCCCTTCGTCTGACGGCCAGCCTGGGCACACCCCTGGAGACGGGTATCCCGGGTCTGACCCACCTCTTCCCGTCGGCCGCAAGTCTTCTGGACCTGGGCCATCAAGTGGAAGATCAGCTGGGGGTTCTTGGCGTGACCAGCCAGCGGTCCGCAAGCATCCGTTCACTGGCCGGCTGGCTGGTCAGCGAATCCGGCGATCTGACCGAGCCGGCAGCTGTGGGAGCCAGAATGGACAAGTGGCTGGCCATCAAGGGAATCGGACCCTGGACGGCCCAATACCTGGCCATGCGGATCCTCAATTGGCCCGACGCCTTCCCTTCGACCGACTATGGTGTACGAAAAACCCTGGAACCCATGACGCAAAAGGAGATCGACCAGCTGGCCGAGAGCTGGCGGCCCTGGCGCGCCTATGCGACCATCAATATCTGGAATTACCGTTAGGAGAAGAGCCATGTATCTGACATCCTATCCCTCACCCATCGGCCATCTGACCTTGTCAAGCGACGGCCGGGCCCTGACCGGTATCTGGGTTGACGGACAAAGGCACTACGGCTGGTCTTTGCCGCAGGAGAACCGTCACGAGCGGGATCTTGAGATCTTCGACCAGGCAATCAAGTGGCTTGACCGCTACTTCGCGGGCCAACGCCCGGACCCCATGGAGGTGCCGCTGGCCCTGGGCGGGACCGCATTCAGGGAGGCCGTCTGGGCCATCCTGCTTCAGATCCCCTATGGCCAGACGGTGACCTACCGGGACATCGCCCTGCAGCTGGCCCGGGCAAGCGGCCGTAACTCGTCCGCCCGGGCAGTTGGTGGTGCGGTCGGCCATAACCCGGTCTCCATCCTGGTTCCCTGTCATCGGGTCATCGGATCGGACGGCAGCCTGACAGGTTTCGCCAGCGGCCTCCACACCAAGATCTGGCTTCTGGAGCATGAAGGGTATTCCTGTCAGGGCCGATTGTAAGGGACAGCACCAGGGCGTACAATCAAAGGGAGAGAGAAAGGGAGCCAAGCTTTCCATGAAGGATTTCTTTGACCCGAAAAAACCCGCCTTGTGGATCACCGCCGGCCTTGCGGCAGCCAGTCTTGTGCCTGCCGTCATGATTCTGAAAAAACCCAGAAGGTACCTGATCCGCTTGTTCGACAAGGATCTTCGGGTTGATGACCGGATTTACTGCGCGCCCTTCTATTCCTTTGCTCAATGCCCGGACAAGGCCCCCCTCTTTCGCTTGACTGCCCGTCAACATCTGCTGGTCAAAGGTGATATCCTGTCCGATCAGCCCGGCTCCAAGTGGCAGGATCTGGGAGCCATGACCCTCTTTGACCTCAACAGCCTGAATTTCGACAGCCTCTTCTTCACCGGCCTGGAGACAGAGATTGCCCGAATGCGCCGGCGCAATTACAAGGCCTGGCAGCTGGATGTTCCAGACCAGCCCCACGCGGCCTTTTACTATTTGCTGCAGCAAAGAAACGGCGATATTCTGCTGGCCTACGGTCATCATACGGGTGATAACGAAGAGGACGGACAGTCGGCCTCCATCATCCGCTGGCTCTTCCGCCTCCTTCCCCTTGAGCCGGAAACAGCGCCCTAGAGTCTCAAGCCAGGCGGCGCGGGGAAAGGGGGATCCATTGGATTTAATTCTCAAGCAGGCAAAAGAACTGCAGCCGCGTCTGCTGCCCCTTTTCGAGGAGCTTCACCGTCATCCGGAATTGAGTTTCGATGAAGTCAGGACCACACGCTTTCTGAGGAAGGTTCTTGAAGACCTGGGATTGGAGATTCTGGACCTGCCTGTGGAAACGGGTTTGGCGGCCCTCCTGAAAGGGTCAGGTTCCGGCGGTCTGGTCGGCCTGCGGGCAGACCTTGACGCAGTCGTCGTGCAAGAGCATCCGGATCATAATCCCTGTTCTGAGACACCCGGTGTCATGCATGCCTGCGGCCACGACTACCATATGACCTGCGCTCTGGGAGCGGCCATGCTTTTGTCCGAAAGGAAACCGGGAGGGGATGTGGCCCTGATCTTCCAGCCAGCCGAGGAGATCACCCGTGGAGCCGCGGCCATGCTTGAACAGGGCCTTCTGGAGCGTCTTCCCGGAAAAATGCGGGCTCTCTTCGCCCTTCACGCGGAACCCCGCCTCCCTGCCGGTCAGGTAATCTCCAGCAGATCTTATGCCTCGGCCGCCAAAACCAACTTCCGTATCAGGCTGACCGGAACGGTGGGCCACAGCGGTTCTCCCCAGAGCTATCAGGATGTGATCCCGGCCGGTGCGGCGCTCATTCAGGGGGTGCAGAATCTGGTCAGCCGTCAGTCCGACCCGCAAAAGGCACTGGTCTGTGCCATACACACCATCCAGGCAGGTGAGTTGGAGTTCTTTGTCACGGACCAGATGGTCATGAGCGGCACCATGAGGGCCTTTGATGAGGAGCTTCTCAAGGGGACCATCGAAAGGCTGCGAAAACTGGTCCAAGGAGTCGCGGAAACTTATGGCTGCTCTGGCCAGGTAGAGATCATCCCCGAGGTGCCCGCCCAGCTCAATCACCCGGATCTGTATCCGGCAGCCCGACAAGCCTGTCTGCAGATCTTCGGCCAGGAAAATACCATGGAATCCGAGCCCCTCTTCATGGGAGCTGAGGACTTTGCTCTTTTCGGAGCCCGAATCCCCTCGCACTTTTATTGGATCGGAACGGGCTTCCCCGACAGGCCCAACGCTTCCCAGCATCAGCCCGCCTTTCAGATCAACCCTCAGGCCATCCCCTATGGGGTTGCCTTGTTGGTTTCGTCAATACGTTTTATGCAGGATATCATTCAAGGGAAAGAATAACAGGTGAAGAGATTTGGCCTCCCAGGGGCGGTTCAGGGCCCGGCTCTTTGCTTGCCATGATATGCATATGCATAAGTATTCATCTACAATACCAAAGAATCCACTAAAGAGAATGGAATTGCTGGCTATATAGCGCATTGAATCCGTCTTCACACTTACTTATCATTTGTCGTAATTCAGTTTCTTCCATAGCCCTAGACGCTTAGGCGCCATGCGACCGAAACCGATAAAAAAAGACAGGAGATAAGTAAGATGAGAAAATTCACAAGCGTGCTCTTGGTCATCTTGATGCTGGTAGCATTGACCGCCTGCAAGCCGTCCGAACAACCTTCTGCCCCGTCGAACTCAAATGAGGCGGGCGGGGCACTCCCCGATGAGATTATTATTGGCGGTCTTGCGCCTTTAACAGGCGGCGTTGCCCAGTACGGCATCGCCTCCAATAATGGCACCAAGCTGGCGGTCGATGAAATCAACCGGGCTGGCGGCATTCTGGGAAAAAAGATCAAATATATCCCCTATGATGAGCGGGGAGACGCGACGGAAGCGACCCTGGCCTATAACCGGCTGGTCAAAGACGGCATGGTCGCCCTGATTGGTGACATCACCACGGTTCCGACCATTGCGGTCGCCCAGAAGGCCGTAGAGGATCAGATCCCCATGATCACGCCGACCGGAACCGGCGCGGCCATCACCCAGGCGGGTGACAATATCTTCCGGGCCTGCTTTACCGATCCCTATCAAGGTGAACTCATGGCTCATTACGCCAAGGAGAAACTGGGTGCGGCAAGCGTCGCAGTCCTTTACGATACGGGTGACGACTATTCCAAGGGCGTTGCCGATGCTTTCTGGGCTTCAGCTGAGACCCTGGGCATGGCACGTACTGACAAGGAAGGCTATCAGTCGGGAGCAACCGATTTCAACGCCCAGCTGACCAAGATCAAGGCGGGCAACCCGGATGTAGTGATGGTTCCCGGTTATTACGGGGACGGTGCCATGATCCTGACCCAGGCCCGTGAATTGGGCATCACTGCCAAATTCCTGGGTTCCGATGGCTGGGACGGCCTTTTGAACCAGGTCGATGCCTCCAATTACGGTGTCCTCAACAACGCCTTCTATTGCACCCAGTACTCATTGCGTGAGCCGGGAGCAGAGCTGCAGCGTGTCATGGATAACTACAGGGCCTTCTATGCCGACAGCGACCCGGAGGCTGAATACCTGAACATGTTCACCATCCTGGGTTACGAGGCCATGCATATCATGGCGGCAGCCATTGAAAAAGCCGGCAGTGTCGACTCGGCGCGTATTGTTGAAGCCCTGAAGAATCTCGATTATAACGGCGTTTCCGGCAGCATCGCTTATAAGGGCGGCCAGGATCCGGCCAGAGAAGCCTACATCGTTGAGTTTGTCGACGGACAGGAAGTGATGCGAGGCGTCTTTTCCTTCTGAGGTAATCTTTGCGTTTGCGGAGGAGAGGGTTGATTCAACCCTCTTCTTCGCCTTTGCCTGAATGAAGGGGAGACTTCTATGTATCTGTTAACGCAGATGTTGAACGGCCTGGGCGCCGGCAGCATCTATGCTCTGATCGCCCTGGGCTACAGTATGGTCTACGGCGTCGTCAAATTGATTAATTTTGCCCACGGCGACATCATCATGGTAGGCAGCTACCTGATTTTTCTGACCATGGGCGCCGGACAGCCGCTTTGGGTTGCGGTTCTGGCTTCACTGGTTTTCAGCGCTGTCATGGGTGTTCTGATCGAACAGGTTGCCTACCGGCGGCTGCTCAACAGCGGAGCCCCCCGGATCGCCCTCCTGATCACGGCCATCGGCGCCTCCATTTTCCTTCAGAATCTGGCACAGCTGGTCTTTGGCACCAATCAGAAATCCATGCCCAAGATGTTTGTCCTGCCGCCAATCCGGGTCGGCGATTTGAATGTCAGCAACACGCTTCTGAATATCACCGTAGCCATCCTCATGATGTTCTTTTTGCAAATACTGGTCCGTATCACCAAGACCGGCAAGGCCATGCGGGCGACCAGCGAGGATGCGGGTGCCGCCCGGCTGATGGGTATTCCTATTAACCGCATTATTGTGTTTACCTTTGCGGTGGGTTCAGCCCTGGCCGCGGTCGGCGCGGTTCTCTACACCAACACCTACATGCAGATCAAGCCGCTCATGGGCAGCATGCTGGGTCTCAAGGCCTTTGTCGCTGCCGTTCTGGGCGGGATCGGAAGCATTCCCGGCGCCATGCTGGGCGGTTTCCTGCTGGGACTGGCCGAAAGCCTTTCCGTTGTTGCCGGCCAGTCCCTCTGGATGGACGCGGCGGTCTTTGCCGTTCTCATTTTGATTCTG
>Ga0265293_10004387_pt1 | contig 24936 bp, 24 predicted proteins | sample Munlanlewell138R_FD_192505 | JGI IMG/M metagenome (GOLD analysis project Ga0265293, IMG submission 192505) | Leachate microbial communities from a municipal landfill in Southern Ontario, Canada - Leachate well 138R | ecosystem: Engineered > Solid waste > Landfill > Unclassified | place: Canada...
GCCTTCTCGTTAAGTAATTCCGTGAACTCACTTGCGTTCAAACAGCACGGACATTACTAAACTCTAAGGCATTTTAAATTGTGTTTTCCTAAGCCTCGCTGTAACTAGCCGTATTAGAGATGATTCTTCAATTAATATGTTTGAGCTACCTCTGAATAGACACAGTGGATCATAACTCAAAAAACTCAAAAAAACTTCCTCTTGACGGAAGTCGTTTTTTGTTTTATACTATATTTTGCGCTTTGAAAAAAGGGCCTTTAGCTCAGTTGGTTAGAGCAACCGGCTCATAACCGGTCGGTCCGGGGTTCGAGTCCCTGAAGGCCCACCAATTTAATTGAATATTGTGCCCAGATAGCTCAGTAGGTAGAGCAGTGGACTGAAAATCCACGTGTCGCTGGTTCGATTCCGGCTCTGGGCACCAGTATTATGGAGGGGTTCCCGAGTGGCCAAAGGGGGCAGACTGTAAATCTGTTGTCGCCGACTTCGATGGTTCGAATCCATCTCCCTCCACCAAAATCTATGTAAAAGCTCTTGCTCTGCAAGGGCTTTTAGTATTCTATTTGGAAAACTTTTAACTTTTAAAAAATGTCCGCATCATTCTCAAACATTATTGAATATATCTGTAACAGTGATGGCAAGTCCCTTAAAACAGACACTATTAAAAACTTCGGACTGCTTGTATGCTACCATTTGGTCTAACTTTTTGTTAATAAATGAATACAGTAAGACTTGCCTGTTCTTGGGATCTATAACCCAATATTCATTTACCCCTCCTTCCATGTAAACATTGAGCTTTTTCACCATGTCCTTGCTTCTGGATTCCGGCGACAAAATCTCAATCACCAATGATGGTATACCCATATATCTGTCATTACTATTTGTTGTTTCATGATGATCACATGCTACAAGTAAATCCGGCTGTAGCACGTTTTTGGAGTTTGTCTCTTCGCTGTTCAGTGTGACATCAAATGGTGCTGATAGTACTCGGCATGTTTTTCCGCTAAACCATAAAATCAGCTTTTCGTATAAGTTTGAGTGTATACTCTGATGTGTAAAGCCCGGTGAAGCTAAAAGATAGACTTCTCCGTCAATGTATTCATACCTTTGTTCATTACCTTCAGTGATCTCAAGAAATTCTTTATAGGAAACTCTTCGGCTGGAATGGCTGTAAGCAGCAATTCCTTCTTTGATTGTCATATAACCGTCCCTTGTGTCCTCATAGCTGCTCAGCTTCGCAATAATTCTACCATTTTTGCTAATATATATATCTTCTTCTGCGCACTTTTTCAAATATCTGCCGAAAAAGTTTTTCATATCTGTTGCATTTACTTTCATCAAAACATCCTTAAACACCATTTTAGCTATATTTTATATTTATTTTATCTATTTGTCAATAATATTATAGCTATATTGTAAGTTTTGTGAATTGTAAGTTTGTGAATTGTAAGTTTGTGAATTGTAAGTTATATTACCGGTATCTTCTAATCACATTTCATTTACTATCGTATAACATAAATACCTATTTAATTGGAATACCGAAAACCCAAATCGTCATTGACAAAGGGTACACATTAACAGGGTCTGTCAAAGCAAATCTATAAGATTTGAGCAGTTTTATACTATTTTATTATTATACTTCAAAACCCTTTATTCTGGGCAGGAGAGTTTTAATAAAAACATAAATTCTCGTATTATCAAATAATTCATCCTAGAGTTTTAATTATATCAACATTTTTTCAAAGAAAAAATCAAAGAATAAAACTGTTGACTTAATATTTATAATATAATAAAATATAATCGAACATATGTTTGCGTGACTTGAATTGGGAAACTTTAAGATTCTTAGATACTGACTAGAACATTAACAGTCTGAGATTTATAGAAGATGGAGTGATGTTTGTGAAATTAGTAAGTCTTTTTGCTGGTGCCGGTGGAATGGATATGGGGTTTAGAAAAGCTGGTTTTAAAATTATTTGGGCAAATGAATATGATAAAACAATTTGGGAGACATATGAAAAAAACAACAAATCATTCCTTGATCATAGGGATATTCGAAAAATAAATTCTTCAGAGATTCCTGAATGTGATGGGATAATTGGCGGACCGCCTTGCCAAAGCTGGAGTGAAGCAGGAGCTTTGAGAGGAATAAATGATGACAGAGGAAAACTTTTTTATGATTTCATTAGAATATTAAGGGATAAAAAACCTAAATTTTTTGTGGCAGAAAATGTATCCGGTATGCTGGCAGACATACATAAATCCGCTGTTTATGACATTATAAGATTGTTCAATGAATCAGGATATAAACTAGGTATCAAGTTGTTAAATGCATTTGATTATGGGGTACCCCAGGATAGAAAAAGAGTTTTTTATATTGGTTTTAGAAAAGATATGAATGTAGATTTTAAATTTCCTTTACCACTGAATAAAAAACTCACACTAAAAAATGTAATTTGGGATTTAAAAGATACTGCCATCCCAGCACTTTCGAATAACAAAACAAATGGAGATAAATGTATTGTTGAAAACCATGAATATATGATAGGAAATTTTTCATCTATTTATATGTCAAGGAATCGGGTACGCTCTTGGAATGAACCATCATTTACAATACAAGCAGGTGGAAGACATGCACCTATCCATCCACAAGCACCCAAAATGCTCTTTATAAATCAAAATAAAAGAATATTTGTCCCAGGAAAAGAAGAACAATATCGTAGATTAAGTGTGAGAGAATGCGCTAGGATACAAACATTTCCTGATGAATTCCGATTTTTCTACAATAATGTAGCAGATGCTTATAAAATGATAGGGAATGCTGTGCCTGTAGAATTAGCTTATAATATTGCATTAGCTGTAAAAAAAGCAATAGATACTGCTCAGAAGGATTCTTTTACAACAAAAGCATGCTAATTAAAAGTTTTGTAACTATATACAATGATATTACCATGGTTCGTAAGTTGTATAAAGAGCAGGAGGTACACCTGCCAAACTAACATCAAATTTTAGGCTTGCTTCTACCAAGGATCTAGCACTATGTATTCGCATAGATATTGTCCAGCCATTATCACAAGCTACTAAAATAGTGTTACCTGAGTTCGGTTTGAAGTCAATATTATAAAAACGTGATGGCATAATCAGTTGAGGCACGTTTATCAAAGGACGTCTAGTTCCAGCATTGCGATTTAATGTTGAATAAATATTAAAACACTGTATTTGTGTACAACGCCTCCGATCATGTGTTATTACTTTATAAAAATCATTTCTTCCTAAAAGATAGTTAAGTAACCTTGTTGGGATCTGACCGGGGTTTTCAAAGTCAAGCCGTCTTAACTCACGAATAAAGGCCTCTAATAAAGGTGTGTAAAACCTCTGTTCTTTGTTTGGAACATTACGCCACAAAATATCCTCGTTTTTCATACTTGTAAGTTCATTAAACAAAGGATTTATAGTATCAAAATACTCCTGCGAACAAGGAATCCCAAACCATAGCTCGCCAAAATCAATACGAGGGGATAGCCGGCTATGTTTTACCGCTGAGTGATTATGCTTACAGCTAAGTCCAATTTCCCATTGGTTTTGCCTTCTAATACATACAATATCTCTTACATCACCAGCTATTCCTGCAGCATCTTCCTGAATTAAAAGATATAATGGTATATTTGTTAAAGGATTCTCTAATTGCGGTTCAAGACGCAAAATAACCCTAGTAGCAGCATTTGCAGCGTCATCCATTTTATTTCTCATGCTTACAACAGCATTCTCATAAGATTTTTTTGCAACAAGGAGCGCATTAGTCTGGTTTATAATAACATTTTGGTTATCAATAAGATAATCATATAGTGATTGCAAACAGGCAAACTCAAATGCTTTACCAAGAGTCGTTTGTATAGCCATTACTTTACCCTCCTATCCTTTGTATCTTTTCTTCTAATCTTAAATTTTCTTCAAGGATACTATAAAGTTTTTGAGCTACAGCTTCAGCTAGTTTTACCGGTACAGCATTTCCAATTTGTTTATATTTGCTTGTGAGATTACCAACGAACTCTATCTCCTTAGGAAACGTTTGAATTACTGCAGCTTCTCTCCAACTGAATCTCCTTGTGTTCCCACCTTCCCCGAACCTCCATTCATCTTCACCTACTTTAAGCATATCAGGCGAACTGGGATGTAACGTAACCTGCTTTGACATTGCAGGTATTGTATAACTAACCTGATCCCAAGTCCTTTTGCGATTTCTGCTCATATACCTTGAAGAAAATGATGCATGGCATACATCCTCTTTCGTAGGCTCAGGCATATCTTTAAGAGCTTCTCTTAATGTTATTTTTCTATTGAGTGGTTCTGGAAATATAAAATTTCTATTAAATAAATCTTTACACAGCCCAACTAATAATACACGCCATCGGTCCTGCGGCACCCCATAGTCAGCGGCATTTACAAGACGCGGCGTCACAACATATCCTTTGCTTGAAAAATCTTCAACGATGGCAGCCATTATTTCACCATCAGCCAATGTCAGCAACCCTTTAACATTTTCAGCAACAAAGGCATAGGGTTGTTTTTGATCAACTAGCTTTACAAAATATCTATAAAGCATGTTTCTTTTATCATCAATTTTCCTTGGTCCTGCCAGTGAAAAACCCTGGCAAGGGAAACCTCCCGCAATAATATCACTTTTAGGGATATTATCGAAATTTATACTCCTTATATCCCCTTGAACAACCTCTGCATCAGACCAAAGCCTATGAGTAGAGCATGCATCTTTATCTATGTCATTTACCCAAATTGTTTTGAAGCCCTGATTCTCAAATCCCATATCTAATCCTCCTGCACCAGCAAAAAGGGAAACCATCGTAAATACCTTTTTGTTTGGTGGAAAGTTAAGTATGTTATTCATTGAATCATCCTTTCACTATAAAATTAACTCAACTTAATAGTATACCTAATAAACTTAAAAATCAATTAAACGTTTATATATTTCTCATAGGATACCAGCATCATTCTCAAACATTATTGAACATATCTGTAACAACGATGTTAAGCCCCTTAAAGCAACCTGCTTCGACATTGCAGGTATTGTATAACTAACCTGGTCCCAAGTCCTTTTACGGTTTCTACTCATATACCTTAAAAAAGATGGCTTCGCCACTTTTTTTCGCTAGGGAACCTTATGGTTCCCTTCGACGGATGCTCCGCATCCAAAAAAAACCTCCTTAAAGCAGCAAAGGTGGCTTCCCCTTTGCAATCCCCATTGTCTAGGAAAGTATACTTTCCCAGACAATGAAGAAAATGATGTATGGTTATGCTACAGTTATCTGACTATCAGGCTCATTCTAAAGCTTGTCAATTCATCTAAATCTCCATTTAAGTTGAGTTCTTCTTTTAAATCTACATTATGGCTAATGCCCTTTTCGCCATAATATTCTTCAATCTCTTTTATATCCATAAGAAAATCTACATTTATCGTGTAAGTGGTGTTTTCTAGTTTAATGAACCCATTACTTATAGCCTTTTTACAAGACATTTGATAAATCTCTTCACCATGCTCATCTGTAATATTGATATTGATTAGTCCTCTTTCACTTTCTATATCTAGTTCTAGCATGTACTCTCCAGATTCTTCTATTTTCATTGGCATATTAAGAGGGTCCGTGTTACCATTCACATCCATAGATATTGAAGATTCAAAAACTGGTGCTCTATTAAGATTAAGTGCCATTGTTGTTACTCCTAACATTACCATTAATACTGAACAAAAGACTGTTGCAGTAATCCTTTTGCTTTTCCTTTTCTTTATCACTGTAGTATCTTCGGTTTCATTTGTAACTTCTTTACTATGAATCAGTCTTGAGCCCAACAGCAATAGGAAAGGAATAATCGCACCAATTATGAGATAAGATGAAATTGAAATTAAAATTGATCCCCGATTTAATTCTGCTAGCTGCATATCTTGTGTTTTAGTAGCAAATGATGCAAAAGTAGATGACGCATTGTTTATAAAATGAAAGAGAACAGGCAATACTATATTTTCTGTCTCAATCATAATATAGGTTATTGCCATTCCTAATATAGCTGTCGGAAGAAAACGATATGGATCCAAATGAAAAATACCAAATATAACACCCATTAAAAGCACTGTAACCCATTTCTTTTTTATCGAAGCAAAAGAAGAAAGAATAAGCCCCCTATGTAATGCTTCCTCACAGATAGCTGGCATAATTGCTATAATAAAAAAAGCAACACCCATAGGTACGCTAGTAATAACACTGTGTAATTCACTGCTTACCTCAGTTATACCCTCTGGAAAAAAATATAATATCACTAGGCTTAATAATAAAATAGCAATATAACAACCAGCCCATATAAATAAAACACCAAAAACTTGTCGGATCAAAGGCTTCTTTATCGGGAATATTTCTTTTAAGTCCACCTTAAAAATTATTGCAGGAATTAGAGAAAATAATAAAATCATAAGCTCTGTAATAGCTAAACCGTACATACCCCATTCTCTTTGTATAGGTGCCGCGACAAAGGGTAACATCAAAACAACTAAGATAAAGACACCTATACCATGATATGGCTTTAATTGTTTTTGTTTAATATTTGTTGACATGCTATTTTCTCCTTTATAGAATTCTTATTAGTGCTAATCCGTCAATTTCATTTGCACATAACAGAAATAATTGCAACCGCTTCAATTAGTTACTTTTGTCAAGTTATTTAAGAATTTATGCTGTACCAATAAACTTTGTGTTATTCAAATGCTTTAAAAGCTCTGACCAAATAATTCTTATAGCCACATTATAAGCAGTATTTCTAGGTTTTATTGCTTCAATCACATTTCGTTTACTATCCTCTTAAACAAATTCCCACGCTCTTCAAAATTCTTGAACATGTCAAAGCTTGAGCTTGCAGGTGAAAGTACTACTATATCTCCTACTTCAGCCTTTGACGTCGCCTTATATACAGCTTCAGGTAAGGCGTCAGACTTAAGGATTTGTATACCCCTTCCCTTTCCTGTCTTCGTAATGGCTTGAAGTGTTGCCTGCTCAATCTTACTTGCTGTCTGGCCAATCAAAACAAGGTGCTTAACCTTCTCTACAATTAAAAGACCTAGTTCGGTATAATCAAGGTTTTTATCCTTGCCACCTGCTATTAGAATTACTTTTTGTTCAAGTGTGTTTAACCCGGCCATTGTTCTGGTGGGACTTGATCCTATGGAATCATTATAATATTTAACTCCTTTATGTTCTCTTACAAACTCCATGCGATGCTCAACCCCATTTAATTCTGACGCAATCTGTGCTATTGAATCGGGGTTGACATAATCCATGACCGCTGCTGTTGCAGCTAGGTAATTTTCTTGGTTATGCACACCGGGAAGCAGGATATCGTCAATAAAAAGCACCTCTGTTTCCTTTCCATCCTTTTTGAATATTATTCTGTCGTCCCTTATAAATGCCCCTTCTTTAACCTCACTAGTTCTACTGAAATATCGCACATTGCTTTTTGCATCATTGGCGCATTTTTTTGCTATCTCATTGTCAAAGTTGAGAACAAGGATATCATTATCTGTTTGAGATCTGAAAATATTCTTTTTTGCATCAACATATTCATCGAAACTTTTATGTACATCCAAATGGTTTGGAGTTATATTTGTAATAACGGCTATATGCGGACTTTGTTGCATAGTATGTAGCTGAAAACTACTGAGTTCAAGAACTACCTTGTCAGATGGCTGTATTTCATCTATGCTACTTAAAAGAGGAATGCCTATGTTTCCTCCTAACCAGCATTTATGCCCGCCTGCTTTAAGTATACTATGAATAAGCGTCGTTGTTGTAGTTTTACCGTCACTTCCTGTTACCGCAAAAATTTGTGCTGGACACAATTCAAAAAAAACTTCCATTTCTGAAGTGACATTTGCCCCTTCTTCTTTAGCTCTTATTAGCTCGGGTACATCATATCTCATACCCGGAGTTTTAAAAATTATATCGAAACCTTTTAGATTATCTAAGTACTTCTCTCCAAGACTGAATTTTATATCAAGTCCTCTCAGTTTCTCAAGTATATCCTCAAGCTCTTTTTTATCTGACCTATCAAACGCGGTAATATCAACACCCAGCTCACTTAAGTACCGAATAAGTGGTGTATTGCTTATACCAATACCTATAACTGCAACCTTTTTATTTTTTATAGCTCGTTTAAATCGCTCAAGTTTTCTATTCAAATTAAACTCCTCCCCAATACTGTTATATTGCTACACACATATCGTTTCCTCAACCATTACTATTACCAAAATTTTGACATCATCTGTTTTTCAAAGGAATCAGGAGAACGGTCCCCCACCCCTACACACCCCTACATTTTATTATTTTCCACTTGCATTTAGCTTCTAATTACTGTACAATAATTAGAGCAAAAAAATCTGCGAGAATGGCGGAATTGGCAGACGCGCTAGATTCAGGTTCTAGTGATCGCAAGGTTGTGCAGGTTCAAGTCCTGTTTCTCGCACCAAGGGTTTCAGAGTAATTAGCTGGAACCCTTTTTTTATTATATCCCAACTATATCCCAGTAAGGTTCAATGCATTAGCAATCATTAGTAAATCATATTTCAATCTCTACTATTTCACCAGTACTTTTTACGATGCAATTTTCAGAAATTACTCCCCTAACAGATGTTAGCGGATAAATCCTACTATTTCGTCCTATTATTGTACCCGGATTCAGAACGGAATTACACCCTACTTCAACATTATCACCTATCATAGCTCCAAATTTTCTCAAACCTGATTCTACGAACTGGTCTTTCGCTATCTTAACTTTTATACTTTTTTTGTCTGACTTCACATTTGAAAGTATTACGCCTGCACCCAGATGTGCTTTGTATCCAATAATCGAATCACCTACATAGTTAAAATGTGGAACCTGCACAGAGTTAAAGAGTAATGAGTTCTTAATTTCAGTTGAGTTACCTACAACTGAATTATCACCTATGATTACGTTACCTCTGATGAATGCAGCATGCCTTATTTCGCAGCTTTTACCTATTATTGCAGGACCTTTAATTATTGCAGTCTTTTCTATTTGAGCACCCTGACCTATCCAAATATCTTCCGCAATCCTTTCATATTCTTTCCCAAGAGACTTCCCAAGCTCAAGAATAAATGCACTAATATCATTTAGCACTTCCCAAGGATAAGTCTTACCGGAAAATATAAATCGTGCAATTGTCTGATGTAAATCAAAAAGCTTTTCTATGCGAATACTAGTCTCGTCCATTTTCATTTCACCCTCTTAACACCTTTGATTTTTCAAAATAAGAGTTCTAAGCATGAACCCATCTTAACACACTATATTAGAATGTATTATTTTATTAGAATGCAAATGGGATGATTGTCTTATTAAAGAACAATCATCCCAAATATACCCCCATTTAAGTACACCAAAATAAAACATAATACCACCCATATAACAATTATTTTTTTTGTTACTACTGTAAATTTTCTATATCAATAAAAGATAGTATAGAATTAATACTGCAGCAATAATGTCATATTATTAAGTTATTAAGCGTATTATACGACAAAAGTTCGTGTGTTTATGTGCCCTTATCAGTTTGCTCCATGTCTGACTTTTTCGAGTGCAGTTTGCGCTTTTTCTTTTATTTCCGGTACAGTTTCGCTTTCTATAGCCCTTCTTATATGCTCTTCAGCGTTTTTAGCCTTAAGATTTCCTAGTGATTCAATTGCATTTGCACGCACAACTGGGTCGGAATCCCTTATGGTAGAAATTAATACATTGATTACTTCCGAATTTTGAACTTTCCCCAAAGCTGTTGCAGCTTCAGCACGGTACTTAGGCTCGCCCTTGTTTAGCATTTCAACTAATTTATCCTTTTTCCCTTTTTCTCCCCATTTTCTTATCTTTTCAGATTTGTCTCCAAATAACGACATCTGATCCACTCCTTTTCTACATTCAAATATTATAATTAACCCTATTTAGGGGGTATTATCGTTTTGCATTTATGTTTTTATACTCAAGCTTTATCTCATATCTACAAAGATTTCTCCATTCATCTTTTGGTATATCTTGAAAGACTATGCTAAAATTACACTTCTCCTTACTATCCAATCCTTTTCTCTCAAGTTCTAAGTTCTTTTCATGTTGACACAACCCAGCACGGTCAAATATACGTATTTTGATTGAAAGGTTCTCAACAGGTCTTTTTCCAGTATTATGGAGCCTGCCGTCAAAAACAAGATATTCCCGATCATTCTCCTTTTTAATAGAGTACAAGATATTTATAATTTGCACTTTGGTTTTAGGTGATTTTACAACACAATCTAAAAATATTCTACTGCTATCATCATCCAGGTCACTAATTAAGGTCTCTTTTTCTGACTCTTTTAGTCCATTTATCAGATCACGTACCATTGGCATGAATTTCTGCCTATCTAAAAGAGTTACTCCTTCATCGCGGGCTTCCTCTTCCGCTTCATCATCAAAAGTTGTGCTAGAAACCAAAACAACATTGTCACAATGATAGTAATTACCTATATATCTTGCTTGTCTTACCGATTTGATTCCTACACTGCAATCCTTATCTGCTTTCACAGCAAAAACAGCAATTTTCTCGTTTTCACGATGAACAATCAGATCTACATTATCTAAATCGGTAACAGGTACATATAGTTCCTCATACCCAAAATGTAAAATTACTTTCTTTACCAATGATTTAAATTCAAGCTCTTCTAGTTGATCTAGGTTAAAATCCCCTGTGCTTTTATACGATTCTCTTATTCTCGTTATTATGATAAAGTCAATATAGTTTGAAAGATTCATCCTTGATTTAATAATCTCTGCTTCATTTTCAAGGTCATATCTTTTTTTAAGATCATCTAATATTCTGTCAAGCTTCCTGTCTTGGCACGGCTTTCTCATATACCTTTCAATTCCGCGCTTAAGGCTTCTTGCATCAGGATCATCTTTTTTTAAATACACTTCAAGAACTTTGTCTTTAAGTGTTAAGGTTTTCATATGTCTAACTCCTTTTAAAAATCCTGTTTTTTCTTTTCAGGTTTTCCATAAATGAAAGCTCTCTTGCACTCAATATTGTTCCATCAATATTATATACCACCAAGAGGTTTCTAAACAGACCCCTTGCATATAAAGATCTGATTTCTTTTGATTTACCAAGGTAAAACTTTTTATATTCACTAAGTTCAGGAATTAGCTTGAAAATATTTTCCAATTCCAAAACCGTTTCTGGTACCCACTCCAACTCTGAACATGTTTTACAGTAGCCATTTTTGTCTATACAGAATTCGCAATATTCCTCTTGACAGAATTTACATTTCACAAAACCTGTACAATCGCAATACTCTTTACCGCAACTCCTACAATAGTTGACATGATCGCTACAAAATGCATAAGTACATTTACTGCATGTTTTAACATGATTGGGGCAAAGCTTTTCATTGCATTCGGAGCATTCTTTAATTTCATCAGAGGCAAATAAATCGCTGCATATATCGCATTTCAAAAGATGCATTTCACAAACTGCACGTCCACTATAAGCAGAATAGTATGTGTCATCATAACAAATCAACTCAGTACATACCTGACATTTTTCAATGTGTTCTATGCAGTAGTGCTTACTACAAATACTGCATTTGTGCGCATGCTCAAGACAAACAGATTCACCACAATGCTCGCAATGGGCATAATTTTCCTTGCATACACTTTTTCCACAATCCTTACATATTTCGTAACAGTCCACACAAAGCATTTTACCACATATATCGCATTTGTATATATGTGACATGCACTGAAGCGAATCACATTCAGAACATTTAGTTGAACAGCCTTCACACATCAGATCTCCACAAGTAGCGCAAACATAACTTTCATTATCACAAATGTCACATATAACATGGTCACATATTGAACATACTTCCATGCAATTTCGGCATAGCATATGACCGTCCTCACACAATACCCCTTTATCTATCTCCATTCCACATTGAGTGCACTTAAGGTCTACTCCTGTTAAAAACACTTCTGCAGCAACTGTCAGTTCTTTTCCTGATTGCTTATGTCTCAAAATAATATCTCGTGAGTCTTTTTGCGCATGAAAAATACTGACACTTTTAAGATGATAGTCACAATTTATCGTATAGCCCCTTATTTCCCTTTCGCATAGCTTCAAACCCTCTTCCTGGATATCTTGAAGTTGAGCAAGTGTACTGGTTGTGTAGTTATCAATATAGTCTTCTTCAAATTTATTTATAATGGATTTGATTTTTTCACCTAGTACATCCTCAATGTTTTTTCTAAACACCTCCAAATGCCTTGATACCGTTTTGGAAGCCTCTTTCCGCGCTTTTCTCAGGATTTTAGGGTAATTGTCGCTGTTTATTAAATCTCCTTTTTCACACTCTGCAAAATCCAGAGAAGCAATATCATTTAGCAGCAGATTATCAATTACCTCTCCTGTTCTTATATCTATTAACACGGCAACTGTTTTGGAAACCTTTTGGCTAAGACTGTAATCATTAGATATTTCAACAAAAAACACAAAAAACACCAGATCTACATTCTCTGACCCTTTAATAGAACTTGTGGCTACAAACTCTGCATTTTTCAAATGCGAGTTGCACTTTTTATAATTATAACAAAAATGACAGCATGTATCATTACTTTCGCACACAATTGAAAACGGACACAAATCACAGCATTTCTTCTGACTTAGTGCACATTTAATACTTGTGTCTGTATTTTTTACTTCAATTTCTGAAAATGCAGACTTTAAATTACATTCCTTGATAGCATCTTGGAGCCATCTACTACCTTTGGCAATTAGCTTAAATTCTTTGTTTTCTGCAGCAATGCGAGGTAAATATGTAAAAAAGTCTTTTGTTCCATCAGCAAGCTGAGCAACAAAAAACTCATCATTATTCTCAATAATTGTCGCACCAGTTATATTCATATAGCTCTCCACAAACTTATGAAGTGCATCGCTATAAATTGAACTCATCTTTACCTCACCTCTTTTTTAAAACGCTAATCGCATGATATCACAATGAACCCCCGCTGTCTTGTATCTCTAGTCAAGTATTAGATGCGAGAACTCTTCTCTTAGCATACTCTGTTGCTTTTTATATTCAAGATCGTCTTTTAGTTTCTCAAACTCTTTTTCAATATCTCGCTTGTTTGAGGATTTTAGTAAAATATCCATAATAGTTTCCTCAATATCGAAGTCACCGTCTTTAATCTCAGAGAGGATCGCTTCTATTCCACCAATTGTCATCTTAAACAATTCAATTTTCTCATATAAAACCTTTAACACATAATCATCTATAGTATCCTTCATAACCAAATTAAATACTGTAACATCCCTCTCCTGTCCTCTTCGATGGGCACGACCAATTCTTTGCTCAATTTTCATTGGATTCCAGTGTAGATCATAATTTACTACTATGCTGGCAGTTTGCAAATTTAATCCTTCAGCAGCAGAATCAGTTGCTACAATATATTGTATTTTCCCTTTTCTAAAATCTTCAATTAATGCTTGCCGTTCATGTCCAGAAAGTCTTCCTTCATATACTCTTGCAGCCATATAGTTTTCATTCAAGTTGTTGCAGAGCATGTAAGCTGTCTCAAGCCTGAGAGTAAAAATAATTGCCTTTTCATTCGGGAGATTATTTAAAGATTCTATCAGATTCTCAGCCTTTGAATAGTTGCCAACCTGCTCAGCAAGCTCTATAATCGAATCAATTTCCATCATTTCTTCAGGTCTTTTAAGTTTTCGGTTTTCGAGACTTTTAATAAGTGCAGCAGGGCTGCTAGAAAGAGATTGTTGCAGCGAAATAAGCTCTTTCATCAAGAAATAGTTTGGCTTTCTGCCATTATTCTTTTGTTGGGAGTGAAAATACATATAACTGTTTTTACTTTGAGCAAGGTATGAAGTTTTCATGTATTCAATTACGGTATCATAAAGCTGTCTCTCAATGGGTGAGCCTTCAACTCTCAGCGAATAAATATGCCTTTCGGTAAAAGGAATGCCACTATCTTTTCTAAGCGTCCTTACCATAACGTTAGATATCACTTTTTTGAGCTCATCCCTCATTTCAGGTTTGCAGATTCTTCCTGCTTTATCCTCAAAATACTTCTTTCTAAAGTTTTTCAAAGTTCCCAAAAGACCAGGATAAAGTAAATCCACAAGGCTATAAATGTCTGTAAGACGATTGCAAAGAGGTGTTGCTGTACTTAAAAGCATATATCTTCTATCAATCGAAGCAACGGCTTGTCTTCTTTTAGATCTAGTGTTAATCAGGAGGTGAGCTTCATCTACAACCACCATATCCCATTGGCGATCATTAAATTTCTCAATATTACGAGCAAGTTTATTAATGGACGTAATTATCCTGCTTTCATCATATTCAAATTCATCATCTTCAGTTGTGACAAACTCTTCACCGAATTTTTCATATAATTCATCCTTCCACTGATTAACCAAAGCTTTTGGGGTAATAATCAAAATGGTATGGATATTTCCCCTAATAATATGTTCTTTAAGTATCAGCCCTACTTCAATTGTTTTACCAAGCCCTACTTCATCAGCAAGCAATGCATTGCTAGACTTTTCTTTTAATACATTAAGAGCAACCTTCATCTGGTATGGATAAGGCTCGAGGCGGCCTTCCAAAAGATCAAGTGTGGATAGCTGGTCAATCTTTCCCGATTTCATAAGCTCCCCAGCCATTATTCCCAATCTTAGCCAATCTCCATCACAGTTAATTTCCTGTTGTATAATTTTCCCGCTTACGTTGTTTTCATCTGAATATGAACTATGAACAGGCACAAGATCAATAAGCAAACTTGGGTCACTGCTTCTTTGCTTAATTTTGATTAATTTTTCATTTGTAAACTGTGGTAATGCATCCTGTATAAACTCCGCCTGTCCCATATTCACGAACCACCCCCTTTAAATATGTATATTTATATTTTATATTAAATAAGTTTTTATCTAAATTGTAATTTTCAACGATTAGTTGATTTGTTTTTGTACAACTTATACAATCTCACAGTGCATTGTGATATGCGCAAAGCAATATATATTACGCTTTTCAAGAGATATAAGCATGTATTAAGAAATTATGAATAATCAGTAAACAATAATTAAAGCTACAAGCTTTCCTCCTTCATATAATAGAATGTTCTGATGGGTTTTAGTTTAAATCTGGAGGGATAAAGAATCTGTTCAGTGTTTCCCACATACAAAATCCCTCCATTTTTAAATGCTTTGTTGAATCTTATGTAAATCTTGTTTTTTGCCTCTTCAGTAAAGTAAATCAGCACATTCCTGCAAACAATAATATCACAATTATCAGGATAACTGTCCCTTAATAGATCCAGCTGCTTAAAATGGACACACTTTTTAATTCTCTCACTTAGCTCAAAATTTTCCCCCGTAAAGGTAAAGTACTTATTTAAAAAATCCATGGGGAGATTTTCTATACTCTTTTTGCTATAAATAGCTTCTTTTGCTTTCGCAATTGCTGCCGCATCTATATCAGTTGCAATCACTTTTATTTCATCGACGGGTATAAATCTTGCTAATATCATTACCATTGTATAGGGTTCTTCACCGGTAGAACATGCAGAACTCCATATTTTAGGGGTTTTTGTTTTTTGCAAAACAGAAGGAAGTATTTCATTTTCAAAAACATACCATTGACTGGGATTTCTATAAAATTCGGTTACGTTAATTGTTATATATTTCAAAAATTCTAAATATAATTTTTCTTTTTTCATCAAAACGTTTAGAAAATCCTCGTAAGCAATAAAATTTTGTCTTTTAACAAAAGACTCTATCCTTCTTTTCATCTGTTTTTCTTTATAGCTGTTTAAATCAATTTTACTTAAACTATAAAACACTGCTTTGAATTTTACATAGTCCATTGATATAACCTCCGGCCCCAGTCGTTGGTCACATTTTTTTCTAAGATAAAAGAGGCAAAAATGCCCCTTTTATCTTAGAATCTTTAATTCTTTTGCATTATTTCTCATTCCATAGAATGTACTTTTTAGGTATTAATCACTGCTTAGCACTTGTCAAAACTATTCCTGCTTCTCATCCAAGCCAGATTCTTCAGTATTATCATCTTCTGAATCCAAGTTGTTAAGGTCATTTATCATATCTCCAATTGTTAAATTAAAATCCTCTTTATGTTCTACTACAGGCTCGTCCTTCTTTTTCCTTTCAGGTTTTGGAGGCAAATTAGGTAGCTCTTCTACTATTGGATCTATTGGACTAACTTCCTTAATAGAAAGCCCAATTTTCTTTTTCTCTAGATCCAATTCTGTAACTTTGGCTTCCACTTCCTGTCCAACCTTCAAAACATCTGAAGGTTTTGCAATCCTAACATTGGATATCTGAGATATATGAACCAGTCCATCTATATTATCATCAAGGTTGACAAAAGTGCCAAAAGGTACTAAGCGTACAACCTTTCCTTTTACTATATTACCGACTTTATACTTTTCTTCAGCATTAAACCATGGATCGTCTTCGGTCTTTCTGTACCCCAGAGAAATTCTTCCCTTCTCCCTGTCAAAATCAAGAACACGAACTTTAACTGTGTCATTTACATTTAGGACTTCAGAAGGATGCTTTATTCTGCTCCATGAGAGCTCGGATACGTGTATAAGTCCATCAACACCCCCAATGTCGACAAATGCTCCAAAGTCAGTTAAACCTTTAACTGTCCCGTCATATTCCTTTCCAACTTCAATGCTGTCCCAGACCTCATTAGCCATTTTTTCTTTCTCTTCTTCTAATACAACCTTTCGAGAGCCAACAAGTCTTTTTTTTCTTTTATTATACTCAATAATCTTTATAGATATCGTCTTGTTAAGATATTCATTTAGATCCTTGACAAAAGTATCGCTAACATGGGATGCAGGAATGAAAATCCGAACCCCTTGAATTTTGGCAAGTACTCCACCTTTAACTACTTCCGCAATCTTCACTTCTATAGGCGTTTTGTTTTCAAATGCTTCTTCAACCTTCTTCCAGTTTTTGCTTCTGTCAACTTTTCTTTTTGAAAGATATACATTACCTTCCTTGTCGTCTACTCTGTTTATATAAACGTCAATTTCCTCCCCAATCTTAATATCTGTTTGAGGATCAAAGTTAGGGTCATCAGAATATTGCTCCATGCTGATAATTCCATCAGACTTGTAGCCTAAATCAACAAAAACTTCTGCATTATTAAATCCAATAATTTTTCCTTTTACAATCTGTCCTGACTGCAAAGAAACTATCGAATTCTCAAACGCTTCTTTGATATCCATCTCATTCTCCTGTTTATTTAATTCTTCCATTTTGTCTGTAACCTCCTTGATTAACCAGTCGGGAGTTGATGCGCCAGCAGTAATCCCTATTTTTTTTATTTTTTTTATATCAACAGATGGCAAGTCACCCACTGTCTCTATCTTGTATGTACTTGGACAATACTTACTGCATATTTCATACAGCTTATGGGTATTTGAACTCTTTGAACTTCCAATTACTAGCATCATGTCCACATTTGAAGCAATATTACTAGCTTCATTTTGTCTTGTATCGGTTGCGTTGCATATTGTGTTGAAAAATTCTACATCTGTGAACTTTTCACTGATAAGCTTTGATAATGTGTCCCACTTCTCCCTTGTAATCGTAGTCTGGCAGACTACACACACCGGCTTTTCACTTTTATTAAGCCTGTCCACATCAACTTTCTCATTAACAATTATCGCATCATCATCAGCCCAACCGTTGACGCCCTGCACTTCCGGGTGATTCCTGTCTCCTATTATTATTACTTGTTTTCCTAACCTATTCTTTTGTGCAACAAGTTTGTGGATTTTTTTCACGTATGGACAGGTAGCATCACTGAATTTCATTTCTTTATTATTCTTAATGTCTTCATATTGCCTTTTGGCTACTCCATGTGTTCTTATTACAACATGTCCTGATTTTATACATGAAGAATCGTTCACAACACATAGCCCTCGGCTTTTAAGTTTTCCTACTACCTGTTCATTGTGAATGATAGGACCAATTGTATAAATTTTTTCGTCTGTTTCGTCCAATAGTTGATTAACTAGATTAATAGCTTTATTTACGCCAAAACAAAATCCAGCGCTTTGTGCTATAATAATTTCCAAGTTTACCTCCAACTTACTCTTATTCTGATAACTCAAATGATTTTTTCATAATTTCTTCACTTATTTTCTTAAGTTCGCTACTAGGATATATTTTATCTTTATCTGCATCAATATAATAGGGTGTGCCAAAAATAACTTTCATTTTGCCAAACAATTTGTAGTCACCCTTAATTCTTACTGGTATAACAGGCGCTCCTGAACGAATAGCCATTAACGCCGCACCACCCCCGACCCTCATCTTATTCCCATTGTTTTTTGTGCGTGTACCTTCTGGAAACATAGCTACTATATGGCCATTTTTAAGTAAGTTAATAGCAATCTTCATTGACTCAACATCTGCTTTTCCCCTTTTTACAGGAAAAGCTCCTACTCTGTTAAGAATAAATTTAAGCACAGGGTTTCTAAAAAGCTCTTCTTTTGCCATAAACCTTGTCAGCCTTTTTAATCTACAGCCAATGAGAAACATATCCCATGAGCCAGGATGATTTGAGCAGATTAGCGCTGCCCCTTTTTCCGGGACATTTTCGCTGTTTATAAGCTCTAACCTCAAAAATATAGCAAACAATAATTTAAATACAGATTTTACAAGCCAAACCATTATAATTTCCTTATTATTGATATTATTTTTTCTACAACTTCGTTAATTGTCATATTAGTGGTATCTATTTCAACCGCATCATCAGCTTTTTTTAAAGGAGCCATTTTGCGAGTGCTGTCATTCATATCACGGTATTCAATATCTTTTTTAATAGCTTCCAGAGAAACCGTCGTATCTCCATTAGCCACCATTTCTTTGTATCTTCTTAATGCTCTTTCATCAGAGGATGCATTAAGGTAAATCTTGACTTCCGCATCTGGCAAGACATATGTTCCTATATCTCTGCCATCCATAACTATCCCGTTTTCTCTGGCTATTTCACGCTGGAGTTCTACTAGCTTGTGCCTAACTTCGGGAATAGTTGCTACATTTGAAGAACCTACTGTAACATCCTTGGTTCTTATTAATCCTGTTACATCTTCATCATCAAGATACATCCTTTGAGTATCATTGTCAAAAACAACCTTAATGTTAATATCACTGATCATTTCGGCAATTTTTTTTCTGTCCAATGTATTAATATCTGATCTAATAGCCTTCAAAGCAACTGTTCTATACATGGCGCCAGTATCAAGATATTTTATTTGCAGCTTGGACGATATGATTTTGGCAATTGAGCTTTTCCCCGCTCCTGCCGGACCGTCAATGGCAATTCTAATTTTCCCCAATTGTTCCTCCAAGATAACTATAAATTACTTACTGTTTATTTTACAAGGTCAGGCCTTAAAACGCTTGCTCCCTCCAAGTAAACATGCTCTATTTCATTCTTGTTGCAGTCAGTATTTATGTAAAGCAACGCTCTAAGGCACTTTTTAAGGCTTCCAAACACTTTCATTTCCTGCATACACATAAGAGGCACATCCACTATCCCCATTTTTCTTACCGCTACAGCTGGATACACCGCATCTAAATCATCGGTAACAGTAAAAATTATACTAATAATATCTTCAATTTTCAATGAGTTTTTTACGATAATATGGTTTATGAGTTTTTTCGCTTGATCCAATATTTCAGATTCTGCGTTGATATCAACAGTAATTGCTCCTCTTACAGCTCGTACCATAATAAAACTCTTCCTCCCCAATTATACTACTCTGTGACCGAGTCCTACAGCTACTTCATTCAAATGTAGTAGTCCAATACCAAAAAAAATAGCAACGCTTACATGATCATTATGACGTGCAATTCCTATCTTTCCACCAACATTTAATCCCAGTGCCTTTGGCATAATTTGTGTCAATGCCTCCCTTGCAGCACCAGCAATAGCACCTTCTTCTGAATGGCTTTCTCCAATTACACCTTCTCTTTTGGCTGAAACAACAGCTCGCTCAACAATTTTCATAACAGATGAAATAAACTCGCCGCCATAATCCACAGCTGCAGTTTTAATACCATCACAAGAAAACTCTGCCTGTAGCCTCTTTTCTTCAGCTCTATTTGAGGTAAGAACCATACTAAGTGCCGCGCTTGCGATTTCCTTGCTACCTAAGGTTTTAAGCTCACCCATGTTTGTCTCCTCATTAAAAATACAATCACTACATTATTATATAGCAATGCAGTCAATAAAACAATATGCTAAAAATGACGTATTTTATAAGTTAGTGTCTATCGTGAGCATTTAAAGGCGAGGGATATTAAACCTAACTTTTGCTAAAATACCTATTTCCGAATTTAATACTATTGACTTATTGAGTAAATCACGGCTCAAATTATCTGATATGTCTATAATTCTCACCTGTATGTTTTTGTCTACTGCGCCAGCGTCCAACTCAATTACGTCTCCGGATTTAACACGTAATTTAACCGATTGATTTGTGAAAGCAGATACACACGCTCCATTTAGAAGAATATTCAAATTGCTGCAGCTCAATTCGTCTACTAGTGAAAGCACAAGCTCTCCTTCTTCATATAAATACTCTTCAACACCAAGAGGAGTAGATTCCATATTTTGATTTACCAAAAAATAATTGCCTTTTGATGCTAGCATATGAATAGTTTGAGCAAGAATAAGAATGGAAAATGCAGCAGCAAAAGATATAAGCAGATACTTTTCGATTTTCTTGTCATTCAGTTCAAAATCACCTTTTTTTCTTTTACCAACTTTAAAAAATAATATTTTCATTCTAGGTACTCCATAAATCAAATTACTTTTTAACTCAACACTATAGTATGCACTAATTGCTTTTGTAATACCAAGAATTACACTATGTGAGCTCTATATGTTCGTGGTAACTTAACAATTGACTCCTGCAGTATACCCAGTCGAAAAAGCAATTGTTAAATTATATCCACCTGTATAACCGTCAACATCAAGCACCTCACCAGCCATAAATAGTCCGTTGATTAGTTTTGATTCCATAGTTCCCGGATTTATTTCATCAACGCAAACCCCTCCACTAGTAACAATAGCTTCTTTCAATGGACGTGAACCGCTTACAGTCAATTCGACTCCTTTAAGCAAACTGACTATCTTTTTTCTTTCCTCTTTTGTAATTTGATTGACTGGTTTTTCCGGTGATATCCCTGACAAATAAACAATCACAGGAATCATTTTTTGCGGAAGTAAATCATCCAGTGAGTTTTTAAATTGCTTTTTAGAGTATTTTTCAAAGTCCCTCATAATCCTCTTATCAAGCATTTCTTCAGTCAATGCAGGTTTTAGATCTATAATAAGCTTGATATTTTTATAATCATGGTCAAGCAAGTGCCTGCTTGCGCTTAAGATTACAGGTCCTGAAACGCCAAAGTGAGTAAAAAGCATTTCACCAAACTCTGAATAAACAACCCTGTTTCGATCATCCTTAAAAGACGCTTCTATGTTTTTAAGGGAAAGACCTTGCAGCGCTTTTACCCATTGCTCCAAAATTTCAAGCGGAACAAGGGAGGGCTTTGGTTTTATAATTGTATGACCTAATCTTTCTGACATTTTATAACCATCACCAGTTGATCCTGTACCAGGATAACTAGCGCCTCCACAAGCTAAAATTACTGCATCACAATTTATAACTTCGCCTGAACCCAGCTTAATGGCATACACTTTTTCTTTTGTGCACAGTATTTGTGCAACTGGTGCATTAAAATATATTTTGACTTTTTTTTCGGAAACAAACTTTTTTAAAGCGTCAACCACATCAGCTGCTTTATCAGATTTGGGGAAAACCCTCCCGCCTCTTTCAGTCTTTGTTTTAAGTCCGTAACTTTCAAAAAAATCAATAATATCCTTATTAGAGAACGAATAAAAGGCAGAATATAAAAAACTCCCATTACCGGGAATATTACTTATCATATCATCAATATCACAATTATTTGTGATATTGCATCTTCCTTTTCCTGTTATCAATAACTTTTTGCCTAATATCTTGTTTTTTTCACATAATATAACTTCATTATCATTGCGTGATGCAAAACCTGCTGCCATTAATCCTGCAGCCCCTCCGCCAATAACTACTACACGTTTTTGCATGTACTCCCTCCAAAAACTATACAACAATTACGACTATATTAGATGAGATGATGTAGCTACATAACAATTGGCTTTATATTGTTAGAAAACTCGGTGAGCGGAATATAAAAATGCGTGAAAAAAACACGATGTTTTTTTAGCTCTTTTGCACCACGGATGGCGCATAAAAAGCGATAGCATTTTAATATTCTTAAGAACCGTTAGTTTTCTTAAAATAATTAGCCTGTTATGTAGCTACACCATTTCATTCGCTATTATTATCAGCTTTCTCATACACATTATATTCATCCCATATTGCTTCAAGACTTTCTAGTGTCTGATACAAATGACTTGTTCTATTCATACCAATAGCTACAATAAGAGCATTAATTACACTTAGTGGTGCAACTAGCGAGTCTGCGAATGATGCCATATCACTTCTTGCATACAATACTTTGTCTGCAAAGGGGACTATCGGTGATTGGGAACTGTCTGTTATTGCAATACATTGCGCACCTTGATTTTTTGTGAATTGCATGGCTTTTACCGTTCTTTGGGAGTATCTTGGAAATGTAATTCCAATTACCACATCATCTTCAGCAACTCTTAAAATCTGTTCAAACATTTCACTAACACTTGTGGTTTGTATCAGTCTGACATTATCAAAAATCAAATTAAAATAGAAGCTCATAAAACTAGCAAGTACTGCTGAGCTTCTTACTCCCAAAATATATATTCTTCGTGCTGATAGTATCAGCTTTACAATGTTATTAAAGTTGTCTTTATCCATTTCAGCAAGTGTCACTCTAATTTTATCTATATCCGATTGCAAAATGCTTTTTAGGATATTGCTTTCATTAATACGGGTTGATGAAACTTCCATTCTTTGAACTGCTGTAAGCTTGCCCTTAATTAATTCCTGCAGCATTTTCTGAAGATGTGGATATCCTGCGAAACCAAGATCTTTTGAAAACCTTACAACTGTTGATTCACTAACTCCTACTGCTTTACCTAATCTTGCTGCAGTCATAAAAGCTGCTTTGTCATAATGGTCAATCAAGAATTGTGCAATCAGTTTTTGCCTTTTGCTTAAATGCTGCATCTTTTCCTTTATAGTTTTTAATAATTTTTCCATAACTTCTCCTCTTCTAATTGCACAACTTCACTTTTTTCAACCATACCATATTGCCGAGCCAATTGTTTTATTTCTTCCTCACTAAGATCCATGGTTGAAAATGCAAAAAAGAATATCATACTTATGATTGATGTAAAAACCATTCCTATTCCTATACCTAAAAAAAGGCTTTTTATATTAAAACTCCGCATAGCTCCCTCCATATAACTGCACTAATTCAATATTTTTATACTAAGATTTGATTACTATCTGTGCATTTCCAATATAAGTTGAACTTCTCCGTATCCCATGTTTAGATGCTTTGCAATTTCAATGTCGCTTAGTCCACTTTGCGAAAGGTTAATTACTTTTATATGTTTTTGATTCATATCCATTTTCTTTCTCGAAATCTTATAATCTTTATCTGATGTTTGATTTTCTTGAGTTTTTTGTGCCTTGTCCAATGGCTTCTTATTTATTTCATATAGTTTTTGAGCCTGCATATATGTTATATCAGAATTTATTTGCTGCGAATTGCTTTCAGATACTACCATGTTTTCTCCCCGGATAGTTTCTTTTTCGGAAGCATCCGTGTTTTCAATTGATAAATCCTGTGTTTCCTCTAAATGTTCAATATTATCTTTGAGAACACTAAATTTGTCTTTAGGTTTAGACGATTTATCTTCTGCTATAATTGGGTTTTTTGCCATCGCAATCTGAATGGTACTCAATGTTTGGTTGAGCATAGCACTTTTTTCTTCCACATTTGAAAATATATAATCGGATAATTTGTTAAGCTCTTGAATCATTTGATCAGCATCTTCTATTATGCTTTGCAGCTCCTGCTTTTTTTGATCGACAGCGCTTAAATTAAGTTTTGACCTTCTCCAATCCGCAAATATCCATAACAATGAAGCAATAATCATAGCTATTCCTGTAAAAATTAACCCAGTATAAAACTGATTCATACTACCACCTCAAAAAAAAATTCATTTGTATAACCGAGATAAAGATACCTTTATATCCTAGAGTTAAAAGTAATCATTTCCACTTATCATTTAACTTATCACAATCTGATATCTAACCTATGCTGCTCCTTCATGGTACCTGAGCTTTTTTTATTCACATTCTTTGTTGCTTCATTGTTTATTTTCTTTTTCTTTTCCTCTTCTTCTTTTTGCTTTTTTTCCTGTCTTTTTTTTATGTATACTTCGTCCACTCCACTATGATTATAGACCTGCTTAAGCTTATTCTGTGCTGTATTCTGAACTAGTATAGCTTGACTTTTCTGCATAGTTTGATTTCTTATCTGCTCCTCATTATTGATCCGAGATGCTTCCAAAGTTCTTGGTAATGCAATCTGATAATCAATTGGTTTTATCGACATAAAAATCCTTCCTTATCATTACTTCGGCTTTAATTCATTAACCTAACTTATAAAAAAGTGGGCTTCGCCACTTTTTTTCGCTAGGGAACCTTATGGTTCCCTTCGACGGATGCTCCGCATCCTTGAGCACCCTCCTTAAAGCAGCAAAGGGGCTTCCCCTTTGCAATCCCCATTGT
>Ga0265293_10004388_pt1 | contig 24932 bp, 14 predicted proteins | sample Munlanlewell138R_FD_192505 | JGI IMG/M metagenome (GOLD analysis project Ga0265293, IMG submission 192505) | Leachate microbial communities from a municipal landfill in Southern Ontario, Canada - Leachate well 138R | ecosystem: Engineered > Solid waste > Landfill > Unclassified | place: Canada...
TAAGTGCTGATAACAATATTGATGCTGGCAATGATATAACAGCACAAAATAATGTTACAGGGTTTGTTGTTAATGCTATCAAGGATATTAATGCTGGCAACAACATTACAGCCACTGAAACAGTAACAGGTAAGAAGCTTGTAGCAACACAAAGCATCTCAGCAAGCACAACAATTGATGCTGGAGGTGATATAACTGCTGATAACAATATTAATGCAGGCAGAGACGTTACAGCAAATAGAGATGTCAATGCTGGCAACAACATTACAGCCACTGAAACAGTAACTGGCAAGAATCTTATAGCAACACAGAGCATTACAGCAGGTACAACAATTGATGCTGGAGGTGATATAACTGCTGATAACAATATTAATGCAGGCAGAGACGTTACAGCAAATAGAGATGTCAATGCTGGCAACAACATTACAGCCACTGAAACAGTAACTGGCAAGAATCTTATAGCAACACAGAGCATTACAGCAGGTACAACAATTACAGCAACTGGAAATATCACAGGAGCTTCTATTACAGCTACTAGTAATGGTAATATAAAAGGTACTTGGGATGGGGTTACTATACCAGTTAATAAAGGTGGTACTGGACAGACTACTCTTACTAGTGGTGCAATTTTAGTTGGTAATGGTGCTGGTAATGTAAAAATGACAAAGCCTACTGCTGGACATTTATTACAAGCTAATGGGACTAGTGGGGTTGCTACTGCTAATTTAACCAATTATGTAATAGGTACTGCTAACCAAATTGATGTATCTACTAATGGTAGTACTGGTGGGGTAAAAATTGGGTTTCCTAGTGGTGGGGTAACAATACCTGTAGCCACTAAGGTTGATAATGATTTAGAAGTTATTGGTGATACTACTATCGGTACTACATCTGCTGCTACTAGTTTAAATGTATATGGTACTACAACTATTAATGGAAATACTACTATTGGTGGTACTCCTGCCGCAAATAATAGAAATCTTACTGTAAATGGAGACCTTGATGCTACTGGAAAAATAACAGGTACTTGGGATGGTGATACTATACCAGTTAGCCATGGTGGTACTGGTAGGGCGACTCTTACTAGTGGTGCAATTTTAGTTGGTAATGGTACTAGTAATGTAAAAATGACAAAACCTACCGCTGGACATTTATTACAAGCTAATGGGACTAGTGGGGTTGCTACTGCTAGTTTAACCAATTATGTAACAGGTACTGCTAACCAAATTGATGTATCTGCTAATGGTACTACTGGTGGAGTAAAAATTGGGTTTCCTAGTACTGGTACTGTAACAATTCCTACGAATACTCAAATTAATGGTGATTTAAGTGCTGAAACTGTTATTGCAGATCGTATAAACTTAGCTAATTTTATATTTGGAACATCTCTCAATCAAGGTGAAGTATTAACATCTCATAATGGGGCTGGAGTATTCAATTTTGGTAGTGATGTAATGTTAAGTGGATATGCTGAAGATACAGAAATAATAATTAATCCTCATAATATACTTGCTTTTGATCCTAGTAAACCTCTTTTTTTCCAGATTGAAACTCTTCTAAATTTTACTATAATAGATCGTAATAATCCTGGTGTGATTTTTAGAGAAGAAACTGTGAACATAGTATCTACTATATCAACTCTTCATGTTCAATATAGATATTTACAAAAACATAAAGTTGTATCTCATCACTGCATTGGAATGAATAATACTCTTGGTCAGTTTGGTATTTGGGACAATGATGAATTCCATCATAGTGAGATCATATTTGATGATGATAGTTCTTTTTCTTTTGAAAACTCCCCTCTTAATGAAAATCAATTAGTACCACTTACAATTTTACAAAATATATATAATATATTTGGAACTTCACAATATATTATATATTATAGTTATCGATTCAATATCAATGCGATCTCACCCTCTGGTGCTAAAATCTATTATTTTGGTGCAAAGCATTAAATCAAGTAATTTTAAATGAAAAAAATTTAAAAACTAAATAATAAATAAAATTTAGAAAGAGGCTCTTTATGGCAATTTTAGCTAAAACTATCACACCAACAGGTGTAGAATTGAACTATCATCGTATTGGAGAATACTTTGAAAATGATGAAAAGATTGTAGTGATCTTATTTTCTTATCTATCAAATGAGAATAGACAAGATTTTCAACCAACTTATAGAAGTGAAATAACTTTACCACGTTATGATCATGTAGATAATTTAACTAATTTAAATACTAATCATCTTAGTTATGCTTATGTACATATTTATCATGCTATGGTTAATGGTAACTTTAATTTAAAAATTGCAGGCGAAATCACAAATGATGAACCAGTAAATGAAACACTTAATGAAGCTGTACAACGAATGTATGAAGCACCAGAAGCTGAAGTGGAAACTATCGAAGATGAAGAAGTTTTAGATAATATCGGTGAAATTATTCAAGATGTTTATGACGGTTATACAGACGAAGATGATGAAGAATAAAACATAGTTTAAGCCCTAATAGGAAATATATCCTATTAGGGCAAATTTATTTTAACTAAGACGTTCAATCAAGTCAGCTTTTGTACCATTTGTTGGTAAACCTTGTTCTTCACACATTGCACGAAGTTCTTTTACTGTAAAGTTTTCAAGGTTAATTTCTTCCATTTCACTTTCATATTCTTCTTCATCATCATAGGTTTCTTCATCTTGAATTTCTTCTATGATTTCCTCTTCAATTATAGGTTCTTCAATAACAACAGGGATTATTTCTTCTACTTCAATAGGTTTAACTAATACAATATTAAACCCTTTCCTTACAAGACTCTCATAAAGGTCTTTTGTAATTTTTACATTGGTTTTTGGACCATAAAGGTTAAGTTCAGGAATAAACCCATAAGTTAATATATTTACTAACATAGGTGCTCCTTAAAATATGTCATAAAATGACTCATCTAATTGCTCATCATCATCATCAAGGTCTTCATCATCATCGTCATCATCTTTATCAGCTTCTTCACGGAAGTAACGATAATTTTCTTCAAGTTCTTCATCTTCGTCTTCATCACTGCTACCGATAACGCTATCGTCTATCAGTTCACCATCAGCATCTTCATAGAACCAACGATATCTTTCTTCAAGTTCTTCTTTTTCTTCTTCCTTCTCAAGTTCCTCTTCGAATTTATCATCTTCGAGTTCATCAGCAGAGCCAGCACCTTCTTCACGGAAGTAACTATATCTTTCTTCAAGTTCTTCTTCTTCGTCTTCATCGCTGCTACCGATAACACTGTCAGCGTCTAATTCACCATCAGCTTCTTCACGGAAGTAACGATAGCTTTCTTCAAGTTCATCATCGTCATCTAGATCTTCGTCATCGTCATCAAGATCTTCGTCAGCTTCTTCACGGAAGTAACGATATCTTTCTTCAAGTTCTTCTTCCTCAAGATCTTCGTCATCGTCATCAAGATCTTCGTCAGCTTCTTCACGGAAGTAACGATAGTTTTCTTCAAGTTCATCTTCTTCAAGTTCATCATCATCGTCATCAAGATCTTCTTCGTCAGCTTCTTCACGGAAGTAACGATAGTTTTCTTCAAGTTCTTCTTCGTCTTCAAGTTCGAGTTCATCATCCAATTCTTCATCGGATTCGCTAAAATAATCATAATTTTCTAACATTTCATCATCCTCGTCAATATTTTCTAATTCCCTCTCAGGAATCGTGGTTCCAATAGTTTTATTTTTTTCTTCTCCAGGTACATCTAAGATATCCCCGTCTTCAAACAACAATTCTTGGAGCTCTTGTCGTTCGTCAATAGATTTGTTGATCTCATTGATCACTCGGTTTATTCTGTTTAACATTGGAAGCTTCTCCTTGTATTAATTATTTATTATAAGTTTGTTACGAATCTCATCAATAATTTTTAAAATTAATGGTATCGCCATAAATGTTTTTAAATCATAGTTTAAATCAATTAAACTAGCTTCTTCACTAATATTATTCTTATCGATTTTATTATTCATAAATTTTATAATAAAATTTTCTATAGAATTCTCATCGGTAGCAGGGTATAAGTTATTTTCTAAAACTCGTGATTTAAAATCATCTTTAAAATATTTAAACTCTCGATTTTCTGCGTGCATACCAATCAGATAATTTAAACCTTCATAAGAGAGTTCATTAGCTTGATTAGTATTTGTCATAATGTACATGCTATTAAATTTATATAGATCTGGATTTTTATTCAAAATGTAATAAAAGATAGTATGTTTGTATCCACTATCAAAAATTATAGTTTGTGTACCTTGAGTAATATCTAGTTCTTCTAAATAAATATTATTAATAGATGATTTCATTTCAGGTCTTATGAATAACCTATTTTCTTTACTGAATTTCGTCCAATAAGCATCATAAAAAGATTTATTATCATTTAATCTCATAAAGAAGAAATTCAACTGTTCATTATAAAAATATTTAATAGCGTAATCTTGAAGATTTTCTGTAATAAGATTTAATTCTTCTAATATAAGTTTATCAGCTTTAGTAAGCATCCCATCGAAATCATCGTAACCTGCTATATAAGTCTCTACTACCTGCTGTTCAATTTTCTCTTCTTCAAAAAACTCAAGATTAAATGCTATTTTATGAAATTGTTTCCCAGAGAATTTATCTTGTTCAACCTTTGTAACCCTAAATAGATATCTTTCAGGTAATCCATCAAGTATAAAATAATCATCTACTAAGGGTTCCATACCAACTTTAGGAGATACTACACCTTCACCATTCATCTCAGTGTTTAACCCAAATTCAGTCTCATCTAAATTTAAATCTAATTGTGGAAGATTATAGAGGGGGAAGTTTTCTATCTTATTATATCTTACTCCCGATAATTCACCGATAATTTCTATAGCATGATCTAAGGTACCTTCATATGAGCTTCTTATATCATTTTTATGATAATATGTAACAAAAGTTGGACGTCCTTCAAAGTATCTTGAATAATCTTCAGTAGATTTACGCAAGTAATCATTGATTTTATTCTGAAAAATAACTTTTTCATTTTTAACTAAAATTTTAGCCATGTTGGACTCCATTATAAATTATTAATTTTCTGTTTGAATAGAAATCATGTCCTTTAGTAAATATATTAAAGGACACGTATTGTTCATTTTTTTCCATCATAAATATCTTTAACTGTTCGTTTAAGTTCTACTAAGGCTTTCTGAGCTAACATAGCTATAGGTATATCTACTGTCATTCTTGAAACAAAACTTAGAGGTGAAAATATAGCATCTATATTCTCTTCTGGTCTAAATTCAGAATATGGCTCTTCACCAGTTTCTATAGTTTCAGATACAATAGTCTTACAAGCTCCTTGAAAAGCTATCTTATCCCCAGATCTCATATGGTCAGGGTGGCGTATAAAGAACTCTATTAAAACACCATCTACATCTACACTCTTGATTTTATTTTTTTGATAGCCCTCATATTTACTAGTAGGAGGTAAGAAAATATTGGATGGCTCAGATAAATTTAAATGTTTAATTTTCTTTTTCTTACTTTCAATAGATTTAATATAATCATTAATAATTTTTCTTAGAGTTGGATGAAAGTCTTGTAAATCTCGGTTATAGTATACCTTGATATCAATAATTTCCCCTTCATAATGAGAACGTTTTGCAGTATTAGCAAATTCTTCAATCTGTTCATTGTATTCATCACTAATCTGCCCAAGTAGATTAATACCACCTTCATCATCAAAAGTACTTTCAAAGACTGCTAAAGAATCTCCTATACTAACCTTATCACCAACCTTTACCATTTTATGTATAATAGTTTCAGGTGTCAAAATTAGGTCTTCTTTCATAGTTACATAGGTAACTAGGCGTTCACCTAAGCCTTGTGTAATAAATGACCCGTCCTCCATAGTGCCATCTAAACATGCCATGGAAACTTTAGCTAGGGTCCCTATAGAAAGTAAAACATCATCTTTTTCACCTTTGAAGTAGTCATCATTTCTAGCTAATATAGAACCCTTTTTAAAACTTTCACCAAGTTTTAAATCGGTAGTTAGGTTGTTATTTATATAAAATCCACCTTGTGAGTTTTTTGAAATATTTCTACCTAAGTTAATTACATCTTCAGTTCCATCTTTATATTTCAATATCATGAGATCTAACTTCTCATCAATCTCTGAAACTTTACCATCTTGTCTAGCTAAATGAACAAAGTCTCTAGACAATAAATGTGGAGCTACTTTTTCCATACCTGTTCCTATCATAGGAGCATCAGTATCACTAGCTGGAATAATATGAGCAGTTTGTCTAACAGCCATAGCAGTTCTCATAGGGTCAGCATGTACAGAATTTAGAGGCATGACTAGTTCAAATGGTGAGAAATAATTAGTGGCGTCATATTCTTTCTTATCATCATATACCTCCATGAACCCTCGAAGATTTTTAAGCTTAGGATTATATGCTAAAGAACGATTGGTACCCACATTAGCATTTACTGGAGAAAATGCCCCAAAGATGCCCTTCATAGATTCGTCATATGAGCGTATATCAGCAGTATAAGCATTATCACTATTGATACCACCAGGACCTTTCCATGAAGTAGATGAGTATTCCATTAGCTCATTTGCAACATTAAGTACAGAGTATTCATTGACTATGTTTTCAGTTAAGACATCCTTTAAAACTTTTCCTTGATGTATAGTAAATCGCCCATGTGTTTTATAAATATTAAACTCAGCAGCTAAAGCTCGATAAACAATGATAGCTATAGTTTCCCAACTACGGATTCTATAGTTAGCCATGTTATTTTTCCTAATGTACTTAACATCAGCTAGCATAGTATTAGCTTCTAAAAGTACCCCAGTAATATCAGTAGGATATCCCATATCTTGTAAAATTTCTTTAGTAATAGGATCAATCATTCTATCAAGAATTAATTTAAACCCCTTAGAAACGTTTCTACTGTTATATGTATTTTCAAAGTAATCCAGGTATGTAGCATCATTATCAAATTCTTTAAGGTTAATTTCTCTGGTAGGTAATTCATTTAAGGCATATAGTAACATGTTACTTTTTAGATCTGATTTATAAATTAATGTAGAATCTTTAAAAGGTACTAAAGTTTCAAATAAATGTTGTTCAGGTGGTAAACGTTTACCCTTCTTTTCAATTCTATACTCTACTCCATAACGATCTAAGATATTAAAGAAACCTTCATAGAATGATAACAGCATCAATAAAGAAATCTTTCTTCTAAGAATAGCAACGGTTGAGAACGTATATTGTTTACTTCTAGTGGCTGCTAAAACTTTACTACCAAAATCCATATATTCATTTAATTTTAAGATTAAAAAGTCAGCTAATTCCAATTTACTTGAAATGAATTCAGTACTTTTAACTTTTATATCAGAACTTTCAAATAACCCTTTTACAATTTTGTTCGAGTATACTAATCTATCATGGCGATTTATTAATAAAACAGTTTCCGTTTTAGCATCATGTCCGATAATAAAGAAATCTTTATCAAGATCTTTTGTTAATCTAAATTCAAATGGTAATCGTCTAGCAGTTTTAACTGAGAAATTGATAATTAAACCTGTAGGGAATTTAATCTTATTTAAGTATTGTGAGTAATAGTTGTAATCCGCAGTATTGATAAATTGTGAGTTTAATACTAGGTTGTTACCACGTTCTATAGTAACTTTCTTCTTCTTGAATTCATCTATATTATCTAAAAGAGCTTTAGTAAACTGATCAGTTTTATTATCTAGTTTTTGACCTTTCTTAACAATTTGAAATTTATTATAGTTAGTAGCTACGAATACTTCATCTTGTTTATTTTTAGTGATAGGTAAGGTTACTAACTGTCTAACCATAGTCTTCTTACCACCATTTAAATATAAGAAACGGTTATCTACAACTTTAGGAATATCAAGTTTAATTTTAAATATTTTATTATTTTTATTCCTATATGTAACCTCCCAAGTTTCCTTTAAATCAAAGTCATCGGAGCTATCAGCATTTGTAATTGACTCTATAAATAAAGGATTTTCACGGTCATCAGAGAATGCTGCGAATGCCTTATAAATATCACTCTTCATTAAATTTTTTAAGTAACTCTTATCGAAGTTAACCAAAGTACTCTTTCCAAATTCCTCATGTATATGCTCTGTTTGTATTGGAAGCTCATCATCCTCAATAGTTAATTTATTTGAGGAGTCTAGAACCTTAGTTAATTTTTCTTTTTTATTATCACCGATATCAACTTGTAACTCATCTTGTTGTTTTTTATTTTTCTCTATAAGTTTAGTCTCTACTTCAGTAAATGTATTTTGATATCGTTCTGTATTATTTATAGAAATTTCCTTTATAAGTTCATCTATGTTTAAACCATCATCTTCTTCTATGTCTGGAGTTTCAATGTCTTCAACTTCGTCAGGTAGTACTGGTTTAGAAGGTTGTACTTTAATTTCTTCAGGTTCCTTTTTAATAGGTTCCTTCTTTACAGGTTGTACTTTGAGCTCCTCTTTAGGTTCATGTTTTACAGGAGTTATTCTATTCTGTGCAGGTGCAGTAAGAATTCCTTTTATTTCTTCTTCAGAATCTAACTTAGCTTTAGGAAATAACTTTTTAATCTTATCTGTAATTGCTGGGCTAGTTGCTTTACTAGTTACAGATTTAGTTATAGAAGATGTAACTTTAGAAGGAATAGTATTGACCACAGGTGGACGAACATACTGTTTTTTAGGAATTATATTTACTGGTTTAGGTGGGGTTAGATAATCTCGTATATCGATATCCCCCTCATAATTTCGTTCTATGATTTCTGGTTCATCTTCTTCTACACTATCTAAATCATCAATTTTCTTTGACAAAGCTCGTACAGGGGCTAAGAGCTTATTTTTAAATTTAGCTAGTTTAGCATCATCTTTATCTAAGACTGTAGTGATTTTTTGGTCAGTAATTCTAGAGACTTGTCTAGTTGAGAATTTTATTAACTGATTTAATCTTAAGAATAACTCTTTTTGCTCTGGAATAGCACTACCATCAAAAGCATAGAATAATCTAAAATCTTCATTATAGAAAATAAAGTAAGTATTATGAGAAAATTTAGGTTCTGTTTTTAAGACTTCTTGATAATATAAGAAATAATTATAAATAAAATTCACTGGAAGAGTATGACGAGTCATTAACATTTTTGGTCGTAGGTAATCTCTATAAGTAAATTTTTCTAAACTATTACGTTTTTCCTTAGTTGTTATATTTCTACTAACAAACCCCATTTTCATAGTTTTGTCACTAATCTTCTTGTACTCATCTTCTGTAAAATTTAGTGGTATGAGAATATATCTAACTGCATAGGGATCTAGTTCTGGATCATTTAAAATACTTTCAAAATGTGTTTTAAAAAGTTTTAATTTACGCTCACCTTTAAAAGGTAACCTATTAAGAAATAATAATTGATAACGTAGATCCATTATAAGGTTCATACCCCTATAATTAGGAACTTTAACTCTTGCATTTTTAAGAACATCAGGGTACTTTGTTAACATTTGATCATAGTATTTCTTTTGATCAAATCTCATTTTCTTTTTAGTTCCTTCGATTTCTATGAGTCTTGGATGAAAGATAGATTTATAGTTTTTAAAATTGAAGATTTTTGAAGTTATAACTTTATCAAAATCTTCTAATAAATATCCCATATTTAAAATAAGAAAATTGAAATTTTTATTCTTTACATTAGCACTTATCGGTTCAAGCTTGGCTTTTCCACCAAGTCTTATAAGTTTTTCTTTTACTACTTTATTGATAAACATTCTAAGCTCCTGTCTAGTTTTTATTTTGTTTATTATTTTGTTTCAGCATATTATAACTTATACTTAATAGTATAAGATATTTTTAAACAATTAAAGCATCTTAAAATATAATTAATAAAGTTTAACTCAAATTATAGATACATATTAAAGTTATGAATTGTATAATACATATAGTGTAAAACGGGTGACACTATAAGTTTTTAACAAAAAAAAAACATAGAAAAGGAGGCCACACTATGGCTAAATTACCAAGATTAGGAACAGGAACAGGAAGAAGATTATCTGTTCCAGCAACCCCAGTAGAAGAAGAAATTGTTGAAATTGATGATGTAGAAGAAATTGTTGAAACACCTAAAAAAGTAGCAGTTAAAAAACCTGTAAAAAAGGTAGCAGTTAAAAAACCTGTAACCTTAGAAAAAGATAATGATGAAGGTAAATATTCATCATTAACAAGAAAAAAAGTAAAGAAGGAAAAAGCTCCTTCAACATCGAAATACAATACTAAAGATGAAATTCTTAACACTATGCAGGAATTAGCTGGAGGCGAAATAACTCTAGTACAGGCTGACCAAATGTTTAATTTGGTATCTAATGCCTTAGAAAAAGTTATTGTCGAAGGCGTCAGCAAAGGTAAAACTTTAACAAGATTTTTATTTGGTAGAACTCTTAAGGTCTCATTAAGACCTGAAAGAATCACCATAGGGAAAAAGTTAAAGTTAAAAGGGCGTAAGCCTTTAGATAGTGATTTCCATACCTCGGAATATTACGCTGTGAGCTTCTCAGCGCCGATATCCGAGAAAACAACAATTAAAGGTAAATTCAATGAAAAAACAGGGGAATTTACCGCTGAATAACATTATAACGGGAGCCAACCTTGGCTCCTTTTTTTTTGGAGGCTTTATGCAGATTATTAATTTTTTAAAACAAGATTCATTAAGTAATAAACTTTATGGCACTAGAACTTATACAGATATTAATCTTGTTAATACTTTAAGTAGTATCCAAGATACTCTATATAAAATATACTTTTCTTTTTTTTCTAGAAAATTACTAAAAAATGAGTATATGTTAAATAAACTTTTATTAGATACAATCTCTATAATGAATTATCTATTAAATAAAAACTTATTACCTTTACATAAACAATTTGATTTTGATAAGACTCGTGCTTATATCTTTACTTATTCAGAAGTAAATTTTTATGATATGGTAATTTTAGCTTTATACCATAGTAAATCTCTTAAGGAAAAATTTTTAAAATCTAAAGAAACTGTATTTGATGAAAATGACACTAAGGATATAGAGGCTCTTGTTTACACTGTAACTAATCTCTTTATCAATATTTAGATTTTCAAGCTTTCTTTAACAAAGTTATAATAAATATATGAATATCGTATATACCTTTATTTATATGGTGTATACGATTTTTTAGGAGATTGTTATGGCAAAAAATAAAAAGAAACCTAAACTACCTAAAACTTCAAAACAAAAGAAGGGAGCTTTTAGGTGGCTAACAAACGCTATTAAAAGTATCACTAGAGAAGTTCCACAATTATTTATAGATGAATTACCAGAAACTTCAGAAATGGTCAGCGACTTTAATGAGAAATTCTTTAGTGGTGGCGATATTAGTGAGACTTATAATGCGTTTAAAACTGCAAGTGTGTATTTAAAACGTCGTATTTGGGATGATACTGTTAAAAAAACTACAAGTACAGCTTGGAAAGATATCAAAGAAGGTCATATTGGTGGAAGAAAGGAAAATTTCGATGACGACTTTGGTGGCTTTGATATGGGTGATGATGACGATTTTTCCTATGGTGACGACGATGATGACGATTTTTCTTATGATGATGGTGATGATGACGATTTTTCCTATGACGATGATGATGATGTAAGTTCTAGTAAAGGTAAAAAATCTGGAGGTTCTGTTAATAATACTTATAATATAATAAGTAGCAATAAAGAATCTTCCAGAGTAGCTTCAACCTCTGGAATTAAAATGCAAGCTGGTATTTCTTTGATGTTAGGAAGAAATCTCATTAATGCAGTACACCTAATACATAGAGATCTTGAAATCATGTATCAATTCCAAACTAGTGAAACTAAGAGCTTTTATGACGCATCTAAAGAATATTATTCTGCATCGTTAGAGTCTGCAAAAACTATAGCAACTTCACTTGAGGAACTTAAGGAATTAGCAGTATATCAAGCTCAATATACAGGGCTTAATAGCTATATTGAAGAAGAAAAAAGAAAAAATAAATTTGGAGAAACTAAGTCTTTTGAAGAATCTATTATGGATTCTCTTAAAGAATGGTTAGGTCCTGATAGTATGTTGGGTACAGCTATGCAAGCTATTGCCCATAATCCTCTTAAAGAGCTTTCAAAAATAGCACTTAGAAAAATTATATTTAATAAACAACGTAAAGCTCAAATGGAAGAATTAGATTTCTCTTTAACAGGATTAATAGACTTTATTGGGGGTCAATCTGATTGGGAATACTCTGATAGTTTCATAAAAAAAGGCTTATATCATTTAATAGGGAAACATAAACAACCCACTTCATACAGAGGTATGGAGAAAGAAAAATATAGAGCCGAGCGAAAACTTGGCCCTGTTCCATTTGATGGGGTAACAAAATCTGCCATTACAGAAACTATACCATCGCTTTTAAGTAAAACAGTCAATGTTTTAGAGCATATATATCATGAAGGTCTTCCAACTTGGAGAGTAAAGAAACCAGGTAAACGTGAAATAGATCATAAGAAAGAATTAATCTTTGATTATGATACAGGAGTCTTCGATAGTAAAGATAGCATTCTTAAAAGACAACATAAAGAAATAAAACAAAGAATATTTTCTGACGTTAGTAGTTATGGTGAGAGTGATGGAGTTAGGAAAATTATAGGAGACTTTAAAACTAGAGTCGGATTTTCCACAATGACAAAAAAAGAGCAAGATGAAGTTGAAGGATTTATTGCTACTATATTTATTTACTTTGCTAGAAATACTGAAGAACAACTAACTCAGTTTACACGAATGAGTAAAGAGAATATAGCTGATGGTTCAATTCCTAGTTACATGAATTTTATAATACAAAGAGAACCTGATTTAAATCCAGAATTATTATATAATTTCTTATTGACACTTATGCTTGCTCTTCCAAAACAGATTAGAGAATTAAATAAAGCTATAAGAGTTCATACTGTAGATTGGAATGAATTCACTCAAAATATTTATGATAAGCGGTCTACAGATGTTAGGTCTGCTAATGAATTTAAAGATGTTAAGCTATATCAAGACGCAATAATTAAAAAGATTAAAACAGAAAAAGAGTTTAAGTTCGAAGATAAGAAGAAAGAGTATCTAGAGAAGAATAAAAATACAGCAGAAAAATTAGAAAAAGATATTAAAGATGATACTGAAAAATTGCAAAAGAAAATGGAAAAATTACTTAAAGAACAGTATCGTCAAACTAATAAGGATACAAGCGGATTTGATGAATCCTTTAAGAGTTATCTAGAAGGACCAGAATGGAAAAAGATGACCGACGCCATTCGAGAACAACATCAAAGAAAATTAGATGACGATATCATAAAAGACGTTTATCCACTTAAAGGAATTTTCCATAGTTATGAAAGAACGAAGAATTTAGCTACTGCAACAAATACTAAAGAAGTCTTAGAATATTTAGAAGAAGAAACTAAACGTGTTGACTCTAATAAAGGTTATTCACAAAAACTTAATGAATTATTAGATGATGATTTTAGAAAACGAAAATTATCAAGTTCAAGAATGAAAGATGCTGAAGGTATTATAGGTCGGCCAATTGGAAAGATAGTTGATGGTATCGATAAGTTTATGTATTCTTCAGAAATGATAGATGATTATGAAGACAAAATCATAAAAAAAATTTTAAAGTTTTTGAGAATAAAAACTGATGATAAGAAAGAAGCTTTGGAAGATCTTAAAAGTGTTAAGAATACAGTTACTGAAGCAATTACTGGTAAAAAGGTTAAAGAGCCAGATAAGAAAACCCCACCTAAAGAAACTGATAAACAAAAAGCAACTAGACTTGCTAATGAAAAGAAATTTGGAATTCCGCCATCAGGTGAAGAACCAGATCCTACAGAATCTCCAAAACCTTTTGCTGTTGGTGGTAAGGTTAGAGGTGGTAAAAAAGGTGTTGATTCCGTACGTGCAAATTTAACACCAGGTGAGTTTATCGTAAAGGAAGAGGTTGTTTCTAGGATTGGTTCAGACAAACTAGATAAGTTAAATACTGGACAAGCTGGGATTAGTACTCTTAAAAAGGACAGAGATCATGATTCTCTTGATGAGTCAAATACAACTGTGGCTGCTAATATGGATAAGTTCAATAGTATTCTAAATAATTTTATAGATTTCTTTGATAAGAGTTCTGAAAAGGGCTCTAAATCTGAAAATCCCTTCTTTAGAATTATGGGAAAGTCATACAAAAATTATAGAGATAAACTTTATGAAAAAACAGCTATAAAGAAATTCGCAGACTATGAAAAAGATGGAAAAACGATTGGTGAATTTCTTAAGGATTATGGCGCAACTAACCTAACTGAAGCTGGAAAAGTTATAGCATCTATTGATAGAGAAATTAATATTGCTAAAGGTAGAACAAAGTTAAATAAAACTTTAAATAAGGGTATGGATTATGCAGATAGAATTAAAAAACAAATGTCTGGAGTTGAAAAAGTTAGTGGTGCTAAATTAGAGGATTATATAGATCGTGGCACTCAAGAATTTAAAAAAGCTCAAGAACAGAATCCTGATTTAACTGTACAAGAATTCTTAGAACAGGTAAATGCTAAAGACTTAGGGGAGCTTGGAAAGAGATTATCTAAAGATGAACCTAGACGTATACCTAAACCTGTTTCCAAAGTACTAGACACAGCTAACAAACATTTAGAAAATTATGCACTTAAAATGTATCGAGACGAGAGTTCTAGTGAAGAAATAACAATGACTGAATGGTTAACTCAATTAGGTGTTAAAAATTTTAAAGATGCAGGAAAATTATTATTAATTAATAGAATTAAAGCAGGAGTCAGTGATGTAGCTAGACAATTTTCCAGTGGTCAAGTTTGGGAAGGTATTAAAACTGGAGCCAAACATATTAAAGGTATATATAGAGATATAACCACTGGTAGAAGGGAAGCAAGTTATACCCCTTCTGATTCTATTGATCCTGATTTAGAAGAAGGTTCTGATGAATTTAAGCCTGGACAAATTCGTGAAGGAGAAATCATTGATGGTCAAGTTTATATAGACGGAAAACGTGTTGGTCCTGAACAAGAAGAAGAAACCTCAGATGAAGATACTGACGGTAAAACAGAAAAAGAAAAACGAAAAGAAAGAAATAAAGCTCTTAGACAGAAATCTTCTGATGTTGTTGAAAAATCTTTAAAAACTAGTGGAAAGCTATTAAAGAAAGGTATAAAAGCTGGAGGTAAAGGTTTATTAAAGATAGGTCAAGGTTTTAAAAAATTCTTAGGCGGAAGTGCTAGTGCAAGTATAGGGCAAGCTTTAAAAGGGCTTATCGGAAAAATTGCATCGATAACTGGTGGTGCTTTAAATATAACAGCAGGGGCTATAGGTGGTATAGCTAAAGCCGCTGCACCAGCCTTAGCTTCTGCAGCATCAGCCGTAGGAGCAGCTATTATGAACCCAGTAGGGTTGTCTATATTAGGTGGTGCTGCTGTTGTAGGTGCAGCGGTTTATGGTGTTCATAGATATAATAAGATTGAATTATTTAAAAAAGTTTATGAAGCAGAACAAAATAATGATCAAGCTAATGTTAATGAGCTAACTAAAGACTGGAACGAAAAAAAGTGGGATGAGTACGGAAAATGGAAATATAATACATATCAAAGAGAGAAAGTAGATAACCGTAAAAGTTGGTGGAAGAGGACTCTTGGGATTGGTAAAACAGAAGAAGATAAAGAATTCAAAAAGCTTTATGATAATATTAATAGTGGTAGTCCTGAATTAAAAGAAAATGCAGAAGAAATTATGCTTACCTGGACTGAAGAAAAACTTAAACGATTTGAAAAATATACTAAGAAAAGGAACAAAAAAAATAATTCTTATGCAACAAAAGATATTCACGGTAATATAGATATGTCACTTGTGTCAAATTCAGGTACCATTCTAGAGAAGCAATTTAGAAATGACAAATTTGAGAGACTTAAGAATCTTTTATTAACTGGAGCAGTAGAAGAAGTAGAAAACGTTGTTAGACTTATGTCAAATGATGAATTAAAAGCATTTAAAAATTATTTAGGTCGCCAAAAACTTGATGACAATACTAAAAAATTGATTATGAAAACTATTCCTAAAGCTAAAAACGATGTAAACGAAGTTGATATGAAAGAGTTTAAAGATAAGCTTACTGTTTTTGAGGAAATGTTTGCTACTTTAGAAGAACTTAAATCGTTGGGTGCAGATGAAAAAGAAATTCAAAATTTACTTGAAAAAGATTATTCTTACATTGTTAAAAATGAAGCTCTTTGGCGTGATTATAAAAAATATCATGACAAAAGAAAAATAGTTGATAGTAAAGATGAACTTCTTAAAAAATACAAAAAACATTTTATAGAGGATATCACTTTTGGCGATGATTATTATCAGACTAGAGATGATGGAAAACAATTAATAGGTAGGAAGGCAAAAGAAGATGTTGAAATTCTTATAGAAAAACTATTTGGACATTTAACCTTTAGTCCCAAGGATGATTCAAAAAGAGTAGCAGCTGCTCAAGTAGTAGCTGATTGGATTACAAGGAATACTATATCAAACCCAACTAATAGGGAGGAATTAACTAATTATGCAGCAGCATTTATAAATAAAACATTATCTGGTAATATCAGGGCTGTTAAACAAGATTATTCTAATATAGCCGAATCCACACACGTAGAATTGTCTAAGATAGTTAGTGATGCTAATTCAGACGAATTGCTTTCTAAGCCCGCAGAAAATCGTGCTATGGGTGGGCTGGTTACAGGTCGTTCTGGTAGTGATGCTGTTCGTGCTAATTTGACATCTGGTGAGTACGTTATAAGAAAACCAGTAGTAGATAAAGTTGGAAAAGAAAAACTTGATAAGTTAAATACAGGTGGCTTCCAAGATGCTATAGTAAAAGAAAATGAAAACTTTGTCTTTTTAAGATATCTAGAAAAACTAACTTTACTTGATAATATATATGAAGTTCTTACTTCTATAAACAAAAATACCTTAGGTGGTATAGGTAAAGAATTTACAGCAGCATTAGAACAAGTTACAAAAACACAAAATATAATAAATAAAAAAGTAGCAGAGAATATAAAAGAAATTAAGAATAAAGATACTACACCATCACCAACTATGTTTTCATCTACTAAAAAACCTTTACTTAACCCAGTATAATTAATAATAAATATAGTGGTTACTAATTAGTAACCACTATAAATTTTAAATAAAAGGAGCACACGGATGAAGAATAATGACAAAAATACTGATAAAACTACTAAAATTCTAACTCATGAAGATTTCGTAGGAAAAATAAAAGGTTTAACTGGAAAAAGAAAGATTTTAGGTTTACCCCCAACTTATACATCTTTAGCTGATTATAGACGACGAGTTTATGATAAGAGTATTTTAGCTGATTTTCCTGTAATCAGTATTGTCCCAGGTATCTTAAAATATCGTGGGTCAATTAGTATGGGGGTGATAAAGCTTACTAATTTTATAGCTGGAGATTTTCTACCAATTGAAAGAGATGGTCGTCGGGTTTATTTTAAGTATGCGTATTCAGAATATGTTAAATATTTGACTACTATGGCTAGTAGTTTACTTCATAAAATGATGCAGAATGATGAGATTAGTTGGGAGCGAACTGTACTTTTTTTAGCTGATTTTTTATCGACGACTGAATCAGAATTATATGATGAAGAAATCAGCACAGAATTAAATGATGAATTTGGAAGTAGTAGGGACGATATAGAAAAGTATGTAAAAGCATATGAAGATAAAGTTACTGAACTTGTAGACAAGATTAAGATGGATGAAGTGACAGTTGATCAGTTACTTACAATACCCAAAGATAGTGAAACTGAAAGTTTTGATATAGCTGATAATAAGATTGGTGAATTAGAAGATCTTAATAAAGCAGCTAAATATGGTAAAAATAGTAATCGTGACCGTATTAAAGGATTATCTTTTTTTGCAGATTCCTCAACTACATCTAGTATAAGTATTGATAACTCTTATATAGAGTCAACACTTGAACAGGAAGCTAGATCAGCTGCTAATAAACTAACTGACATGAAGTATTCTGTAAGTAATAAAAATTGGTTTGGAAAGATAACAACCGTTATAGGTGGATTAATGGATGGAGCTACGAGTATTATGACGTTATTAGGGTCAGATGGTGGAGCTTCTGCTATCTTAAAAGGAGCAAAGTTAACTTTCCCTAAAGTCTTTGAAGGCTCTAGCTATAATGGTGGAAACTATTCAATTTCATTTAAATTTACATCTCCATATGGAGACCCCTTTAGTATTTTTCAATACGTATATCTACCTACCTTAGCTCTCCTATGTTTTGTTTTACCTCAACAACTTAGTGCAACATCATATATTGCTCCATTTACTGTTAAAGTAGACTACCCAGGAAACTTCGCTGTAGATTTAGGGGCTATTACTAGAGTTAGTGTTGATAAAAACGCAGATAGCAATAACTGGACTGTGGATGGGTTACCTTTAAGTTTAAATGTTACGGTGGATGTTATGGATCTTTATCCTACATTTATGATGGCTAAAAGTATTACACTTATGAATATTGGGGTAAGTATGTCAGTATATTTAAATAATATGGCAGGGTTAGTATTAGAATCTAAACATCCTTGGAAAAGAACTATAGAAGAGCGTATGAATCGTTTTAAAAATGCTGTGGAATATGCACCATATAAAACTACAGAACGTCTCAGACTTGATTCTGCAGATCTATTTGATAGTGTTTTTCGTCCGAATATTTAAAGCTTTAATTTTCGTGAACTAAAAAAATAATAAAACGTAATAATAGATTTTAATAAGATAATAATAATAATAAGAAAATACGGGATGAGATGCGATGATGAAATATAAAGATTTTATAAAGAAATATAAGTTAGATGATTTAAGTAATGAAGATAGAATTAAAGATGAGATTGATACTCTTAAAGAAATAGATATAAAACGTATGATAAAATTTATAGAAACTGAAGAGAAGGAGAATCCATATTTCTCCTTTTCCTTCACTTATGGGAAACCAGCTGTGGCAGCTTCTAGACCAAGGACCACAGCAATTGTAGATAAAGATAAAAGATTTAAAGGAATTCATGTATACCAGATAGCAAGAGATAAAGAATTTAAAATAGATTTTAGGAATTCCTTATTGTATGAATTAGAAAATGATGAAAATGGAAAAGAAAAGATATTAGATATTATTAAAGGGGAATTCCACCTTACTGCAAAGATATATAAGAAATTACCAAAGAATACAGCGAAATACAAATTAATACTGGCCGAACATGGTTATATCCGCCCTACTACTAGACCTGATACTGATAATTATGCAAAATTAATCTTAGATTCCCTAATGGGTTATTTATACTTAGATGATAGTCAAAATGTGAATTTAAATATAGAAAAATTTTATAGTGTACACCCACGAGTTGAAGTGGAAGTTAAATTTAAAAAGCGAGATGCAAGATTATGAATGATGATATACAAGATATACAATTAACGAATGATACATTTACATATTATAAGAAATTAGAAAATTTAAAAAACATAGTAAAGAATATATATATAGAAGAAATTATTAAGCAATTTGAAACTAATTTAAAAGAGAATAAAGGATTTTTAGAGATAAAGAATAATAATAGTAATAATAAAAGATTATTTTATAAGTTTAAACTTGATATTAGATATATAGAAAATTTTATGGATAAATTTTCAGAGAAAATTTACCCGCATGATATTGTGAAAGAATACATATATAGAACCGTAATAAACGTATTTACCGAATGGTTATTGATAAAAATTAAAAGTGATGAAAATATAGTATCCTTAGTGGACAATTTGAAAGACTTAGATGCAAATTATAATGTAGAGAACTTTTTGTTATTTAATACATTTTCGATAATGAAATTAAAAGATGATTCGTATTATTTAGAATTTTTGTTGATTTAAGAAAGCATGGCATAATTACCAAAGTTGGTAATTATGCCGTTAATTTTATCCACGTTTCAAACGTACTAAGAAACCATTAAAATCTTCATTAGAAACTTTAAGACCTTTCATTACATGATGTAGGGTTACTGCTTCTATAACATGTTCTACTACTTCTTCTGAAAAATTTACATTTTCCATAACTTGTTCAGTTAGTACTCTTGTCAATTGTTGCAGTTCAGTAGGTTTAGATAATTCTTCTAATCTAAGTACATAACTTGGATTATCTTTTTTTGGTAAACCTTCAGCTTCATTTAGCAATTGACGTTTTCTTTCAGCTTCATTTAAAATATTAAGCTCTTTACTAATTTGACTTTCTCTATATAGTTTATTAGTAATGGTATTTTTAACATCATTAAATAATGGTGCACATTCTAAAACAAAATCTGAAAAGATTGTATTAGATGTCTTGTTTAGAGCGTAATTAAACTGTTTTTCAGTCATTACTTGATCAGTTTTAGCAAAGTACCTGTCAGCTACAGAACGAGCTCCCTTTACACAATCTTTTAAAAGTGTCTGTAAGACGTCAGTTTGTGCTACTTCTTTTAAAGCTTTTGTACTAGAATCTTTAAAATATAAATTCTTTATATTATTATAATAGATTTCTCTAATACGGTCTTTATGTTCTCTAAGATAACTTTCATCTAATACTGTACTTTGGTAACACGTATCTGTTAAAGTATTTAAGAAAAATACTCCTGTTAATTCATCAATCATATTAGATTTTTCAGCTAATAGGCGTTGTTTATTAAATTCTTTCCTATTGAAGAGATCTTGTGCACGCTCTATAGCATATTGTCTTTCATATTTCTCTTCCTCTTCATCTACTTCAGCATTTAATTGTCGATCTAAAGCTACCTCGTCTAATCCTTCACTTACTAGTTTAATGCGATATTGTTGTAACTTTGATAATGATATAGCGTCACCAGTTGGTTTAGGTTTGCTATTTTCTTCAGTGAATTCTTCATGTAAAATGATTTCTTTCACAGTTATTTTATCAGGTCTTTTATCAATTTTTAACATTGCAACGAAACTCCTTTATATTATTTAAATTTTATTGTTAAATCATTTCCCTGTATATTTATATATTCAGGTACATTAATAGACTGTTCTAAATTTTCATAATCATATTCTAAGACCTGGTAAATATTTTGTATTTGAGAATTCCCATTAATAGATGTTATTAAAATATTTTCTATTTCTTTAAACCTATTCTCAAGAGCTGTAGTTAGATTAGATATATTGAACTTTTTAAGAATAGCAGTATTATTAATGAAGTTAATGATGAATTCTCGTATCTGAGCTTTAGTATCATCGGTTATAGTATATAATGTAGTTATAGATAAATTTAGAGAAATTTGTAGAGTATTTAAGTTATAATATTTAGATGGCCCATATGTGTTATAAAATTTAAAATCAAACTCATTATTACTCTCTAATCGTAATAACGCAGTTTTTAACAATAATTCAAGTTCACTAGTTTGCTGTATCAAGTCTAGATATTTTTCAGAATCATTTAGATAGCTTGCTTTAATTAATGGAACTTCTTTTATGATATATTTACCATCTGAATTATTAATAGTAACTGAGGAAGTTAAAATATTATCTAAATTCTTATAGAATTCTACCTGCTCTCTACCCGAGAAAATAGTCATAGATGAGTTTTCTTCTATGCTAATTTCTAGTATAGCTTTTCTAGGTAGTACCACACTATTAGTTATGGCGGTATTTGATTCATTAAGAGCTCCTGATTCTATTAAATATTCATCATAGTTAGAGAATTTATCAGACATCTGTATAGAACCTTTATATATTCCATCGGTTATTTCATTACATTGGATTTTGAATAAAATATCATTCTTTTCATCTCGCACTACTATATAAGGCGTAAATGGGTCCTCTGTATTAGCCACCATTCCAAAAATAAAATTATATTCATTATTCTCTTCAAGTTCAGTATGAGTAATATTAATCTTATTAATTATATAATTATAAGAACTATTACTATTATATAATTCTACAGGAATATTTTTATTTAATGAAGTCTTATAATATGTCGTTTTTAAAAATGGTCGTAATCTTAGAGTTATAGCATATAAAGTTTTATAAGTATAAAAATTCTCTTTATCATTTATATATACATTGATATCATCGTGTATACTTGAATCATGTATAAAGAATGGTGAAGTACTGACATAATTTTCAAGATTTTCATTTTGTGTAACACTACGTTTATCATGTATCACATAACTACCAGCTGGTATGAACTCGATATTATTCTCATTATCAGTTATCAATTTATCAATCTTTATATCAGTTGTATAGCTAGGGATGATATTATTATTTTTATCCCTTAATAAGATATAGGTTCTGAACACTCTTTTTAAGATATCATCTCTAATTTTTTTTATAATAATTCTATTATTATTTAAAGTCACATTACTATTTAAAATACTATTAAGATAATTTTGTATATCCCAGTCAGTGTTAATAGTATCTAAGCTACGTTTTTTATATAGGATTTCTTTCTTAATTTCTGAAAGAGATAATGCTCGTCCACCACCTATTATATCAGTGACAGTATGGCATTCAACTGTGTTTGGTGTAAGGATTTGATTATCACTAGTTAATAATTCTAGGTTAGTATTAAAGACTTTAGTATCGACAGAATTCGCTTTGTACCCAGAAGTTTCAAAGAGTTCTACATTAATTAAGCTACCTGCTATAGGAGTAAAACTACCTGTTAAGACTGGAAAGATAAGATCAAAATTATTTAAATCTACATAATTATATAAACAAGTATATTCATTATTCGTATTTATCAATAACCCATATACAGGTTCTATATCAAAAGTCTCTGAACTATTTTTTAGGTATTTAATATTAAATCCTGCTATTTGATTTTCATAGTTTACATTAAAGTAAATGTTCTTTGAGTAATCTATAGTAGGAACTCTAAATTCTAAAGTTTTAATTGTAGCTTGAACTAAATGAATTTCTAGATAAATATAATTTTTTCCATTAATAACTCTAGGCATAGTCTTGATATTTTCACTTGGGATTGTAAAATCTCCTAAGGTTAGAAAATTTCTTTTAGATATATTGTAATGTGCTTTACCATTCTTATATTCTATAGTGGCTGGTAAAGTGTAATCAAACTCCCCATCATTGAATATCGTATCTTTTGAAATTGTGAATTCTATATCTAAATTATCCACTTCTAATAATAATCCTACCACAGTATATGCTGGATTAACAAAAGATGGATTATAGTTATGTAAGGCACATTCATTAAAGATACTTTTAGGGAATTTCATAGTGTTCAGATGTTTCTCATCCTCTAAAGCAGTTTTAAAGAATATTGAATTTGCATTCATAACTGATAAGGATTCCACTAACCAACCAAATAATCCTGTTTTGAGTATCTCTGTATTTAATTGTGAACCATCTTCACTCTTTAAATACGTTACCCCAATCTTTAATAACTCTTCTTGAAAATCATATATCGATTCATTTATATTAATTTCTTTAGCCATCTTCACCTCTTATTGTATTTCTTTATTCAATTCCTTCATTACATTGAAGTAATCATTATTAAATGTATAATAATTATCTTTTAAACATTCACTATAGATAAATTGTTTTAATTTATCATCAATATTGTTATTACCACCATAAGTTTCAGATAATTCAAATTCATTTATATATTCGTCAATAGTCAATAATCTATATCCGTTGCTTTTCTGATTATCTTTATCCTTAATTTTATCTGTTATGATAAATTCACCCTTATTAACTCCAGTAGCTATAGCATTTAACATATTGAATTCACCTAAGATATCTATATTCAAATCTTCATAAAACTGAGTTTGGAAACTTACAGGTATCTTAATCACATCTCTATCTCCTCCAGAAAATACACTACCAGTACTAACACTTTTTGGAAATACTCCAGTCCATTTCCCCCAATATATGATAGTTTTGCCATCTGGGGCTAATTTAAAGAAATATATAGAAGAAGCATAGTTTATAGCTCGGAATAAACCTCCTTTCTCTCCAGCATTTACTGTATATGGTTTACCTGGAGATAAGCTTCCAAATGTTACAGCTTCTATATAATGTAACCAAGCTTTCATAAGTTGTGTAATTAAACTATTACCAATATTAGTGTGGTTTACGTCACGAAATGTAAGACCTAGATCACTACCAGCCATATTTTGTATAACATTACCTCCATATATTTGGTGTACCCCATAACGGTTTTCAACTCCATCTCGAGTATTTAAAGAAGTTTCTACAGGAGATATAGATTGGAGGTCTATACTATTATTTAAAAGATGTATAAATGGGCTAGTAATTGCATTTCCACCAAAAATTAATTCTTCTCTAAGCTTTCTAGGAGTTGTCCTTAGTTCTGGAAGAAAAGCTAAATATTGATTATCATACTCATCAAAACTGTTGCCAATTTTACCGATGATATTTGTACAATTAGGTTTTGTAATAAATATCATAGTTGCAGGTGAAGCTGTAAAATCTGTATATTCATTAATATTTGCTATCTCAGTCATTCTATAAGTTTGTTCCATTATATTTTTATTATATAAGTTTAAGGCTTTTTCTAAGTTTTTTACTTGATCTTCAAAACTCATTTTTTCTTCTGTTCCTTTTCAATCATTTTTTTATTTTATATTAATGTTTTGAACAACGTAATCGCTCTAAATTGTTCAATTAACATATTTATAAATAAATAATATTTAAGGAGAGCCATTATGTTGTTTGATGGAGTAAGTAGTATTCTCCCAACTTCAATATTCTCAGATTTCTCTAATTTCGC
>Ga0265293_10004389_pt1 | contig 24921 bp, 23 predicted proteins | sample Munlanlewell138R_FD_192505 | JGI IMG/M metagenome (GOLD analysis project Ga0265293, IMG submission 192505) | Leachate microbial communities from a municipal landfill in Southern Ontario, Canada - Leachate well 138R | ecosystem: Engineered > Solid waste > Landfill > Unclassified | place: Canada...
ACCCTTTCCAATATGAGTACCAACATCATATAGTTGGAGTTGCTGTATGAGTATTGCGTCCCCGGAGGAAAATTCAAGCTTTTCTGTTTGAAGATGATATCCCACCCCAACTCTTGTGTGTACACACGAGTAGTTCTAGGCCATCCTGTCAAGCTGTACAGTGCACCCCAATCTTTTAGACCGCTGGTGTGGCTTAACAACATATCAATAGTTATGGTGGCATCGTAATTTGGCAACTCCGGAACATACATCCGTACGTCATCACTTAAAGCTACCTTCCCTTCTTTAGCCAGCAACAACATGCCTGCCGCTACAAATTGTTTGGAAACAGAACCTGCTTCAAACAGTGTTTGAGGGGTGTTTGGCACATTGTATTCCAGATTGGCCAATCCGTACGCTTTATTGAAAATGACACGCCCGTCAATGCTTACGGCAGCTGCTACTCCCGGCATTTGGTTATGGTAAGACGCAAAAACGGCATCAATTGCCGCCAATGTGTCCAATTCTTGCGCCTGCAATTGTACGCTTACAAAAGCAAAAAATATAAAAAACAGAAATGCTGATTTTTTCATACCTCAAAGCTAGCCATCTTCAAGATGGTGCGCAAAAAAAAGCAACGAATGCTTTGAATAAGCCATAGAAGACTCTGCATTCGTTGCTTGAAAACTAAAATCCCAAAAACTACCTGCCTACCGTTTTGAGAGCAATGTTTACAGGGGTTACATGTTGTAAATTATCGCTAACGGGGCACCTGTCCTCTATGGCTTCTATCCATTTTTGAAGTGTTGCCTCATCGGCATCTGTATCGGCTTTTATCACTACAGAGATCTCTTTGAAACCGGCGCGTTCATCAAAGCTTTTTCCAAACAACCGAGCCGGGTTCAACAAACCGCTGATATCCAATTTTAAGCTTCTCAATTCAATATTCATCTCCTTAGCTATCAGGTGGGCCATTACGCTAAGGCATCCAGCAAAGGCACCTAGTATATATTCCACCGGGTTGGGCCCTTCGTTCGTTCCACCCAATTCTGCCGGTTCGTCTACTACAAATTGAAACTTGCGTGCTTTGATAACAGTTTTTGTTGCACTTTCACTTTGGGCATTTACCCTAACTTTCATATCGTTCATAATCCAATTGTTTTAAAGGTTATGACACAATAATTACATATACAATGCCGTACCATGCGTTGTCACCATGCAGTTTTTTATTGAAAATTATGTAATATTACATTTTTAAAATCCGTACTTATGAAACAACCCTCACCTTATACTTGGACAAGTCATCTTACAGAGAGCGAACGGCAAGAGCTTATGGATTCCTCTGTCATAGTATCTTACGACAAAAATGATGTTATTATTAAGCAAGGATCGTTGGCTTCACAAATTTTGGCACTGGAACAAGGAATGGTCAAGCTGAATTTCAGAGAAAGCGGTAAGGATACCACATTTGGTTTTGGTTCCAGCGGTGATTTTATAGGACTCATGTGTTCTTTCGTTAAAAAGAAACTGGAATTTTCTGCCATTGCCATTACTCCTTGCCAAGTACGGGTATTTGATAGGGACGTATTTGAAGGACTTATCGGCCGCAACGGAGCTTTTGCCATTCATATTGTGACACTTATGTCAGAGTTGATCAATGCAGCCGTACATAAACTCATAACACTCAAACACAGAAATGCCGGAGGTGCTTTGGCCACATTTTTGTTAAATCTTGTAAAAGTCTTTGACTCTGAACAAATGACACTGCCTTTCACACGTGAAGAATTGGCCCACACCTTAGGCTATTCCAAAGAAAGCATCATCAATACACTCTCTGATTTTCAGAAGGACGGTTTCGTATCTGTTTCCGGCAAAAATTTAAGTATTTTAAATAGAAGTGCGCTTGAAAACATAGCGCAAATGGGTTAGGGTTTGCGCAACCCAGCCTCAAGATGGTGCGCAAGAATTTCTCCACAACAACCATACATGGCAGATTCACAGTCAATTACAATTTGAAGCTGCGAATTCTTGCGCACCATCTTGAGGCTGGGCTGCGCGATTTCGCACCAAAGGCGCTCGGAGTTCCCTAGTGGGAAGTGGCTTCACAAAAAACTGAAAGCGGTGATGAACCGCTTTCAGTTTTTTGTGGCGGAGAGAGAGGGATTCGAACCCCCGGGACCCCTAGAGGTCCAACGGTTTTCGAGACCGCCCCGTTCGACCGCTCCGGCATCTCTCCATGCTATCGGGCAATGCGCCCAAAAGCCGAGCAAAGGTAATGATTCTTTTTATTTTTTTGAGAAAAACTTGTATTGGAACAAGAGCAAATAGATAGCACCGCAAGTGATAGCTGAATCTGCCACATTAAAGATGAACCGGAAGAATATAAAACGACGGCCACCAAATACAGGGAAATTATCCGGCAATACTGTGTCTATAAATGGGAAGTAAAACATGTCTACTACCTTGCCTTGCAAAAACGGTGCATAGCCTCCTCCGGCAGGAAACATCGTAGCCACTTGCGTCATACCCGATTGGCTGAATATCAATCCGTAAAAAGCTGAGTCTAAAATGTTTCCAACTGCACCTACGAAAACAAGAGACAAACCAACCAAAACGCCCATAGGAGTATCCGGTTTGCGCAGTAGTTTGCGTATGTATATTATGATGAAAACGCTCAGAGCTATTCGGAACAGGCTCAAGATCAACTTCCCTCCATTACCGCCAAAAGCCATTCCAAAAGCCATGCCCTCATTCTCCACAAAGCACAACTGAAACCAAGACCCCAGCACATGTACGCTTTGCCCTAAGGTAAAATGCGTCTTGATCCAAATCTTGGAGATTTGATCCAAGATAAGGACTGCAGAAATTATTAGTGCAAGGATTTTACCTCGGGACAATGTGCCCTTCCCCATATAAGCTTTATTCTCTTTTGTTTTTTGCTTCTACAGAGAGTGTGGCGTGAGGTACCAAACGAAGACGTTCTTTTGGAATCATCTTGCCTGTTTCTCGGCAAACTCCATACGTTTTGTTCTCGATTCTGACCAAGGCCATTTCCAGGGACTGTATAAATTTATGCTGACGCTGAGCCAGCTGTCCCGATTCTTCTTTTGAAAGGGCCGAGGCGCCTTCTTCCAGCACTTTAAATGTTGGAGAGGTGTCTTCGGTATCGTTACTTTGACTATGAGTAACAATTGCTTTCAGCTCTTCATAGTCAGCTCTGGCTTGAGCCAGTTTCTCATGAATCAACTCCTTGAATTCCTGAAGCTCCTCATCTGTATAACGAACCTTTTCTCTTACTTCTCCTGCAACCTTCTTATCGGTCTTGCTTCTGTTTGTACTCATGGCTCTAGTTTTTAGGAAAGTACAAATGTACTATTTTATTATGACTTCTCAATAAATATGGCAAGGCTCCCGTTTTCCCATTCCACTTGGTGTGCACCTTGGGGAACGGAAGCCACTGTTATCTCATTAGCAAGTACCTGACTTGCAATATATTGTTTGTACTCAAGTACCGTTTGTGAAATACGGTCCTTGTCTTCAATCACTACGCGTATTTTATCCGTCACCTCCAAACCGGTGTCTTTTCTCAAGTTTTGTATTCGGTTGATCAATTCCCGAGCCGTTCCTTCACGCTCCAATTCCTCAGTAAGCGTCACGTCCAAAGCTACTGTCAACGGTCCGTCAACGGCAATAAGCCAGCCCGGCATATCTTCAGAAGTAATGGTTACATCTTCTCGTTCCAATAATACAGGTCCCGAAGGAAGATCCAAGGTATAATATCTAGTCAGCCCGTTTTGAGTATCTTCCTCATCTACAGCTTTTTCGAACGCTGCAATGTCATCCTGCGTGAATGCCTTCAAAGCAGCCGCTATTTCTTTCATCTTCTGTCCGTGCTTCTTACCCAATACTTTAAAGTTGGGTTTGATACCTTTTAAAATCAAACCGGTCGTATCGTGTACAAACTTCATTTCCTTCACATTTGTTTCACTCAGTACAATAGACTTCACGTTTTCTAAGCGTTCTTCCAATGTCTTATCCAGTACCGGTATCAAAATCCTACTCAAAGGTTGACGCACTTTTGTATTTACTTTACGTCTTAATGCCAGCACCATAGATGTATAGCGTTGGGCCAAATCCATTCGCTCTTCAAGCAGCGGATCTATCACGCTTTCATCGTGTACGGGCATCAACTCCAAATGCACGGAATCCCCGGATGTCAAATCCAAATACAACCGTTCCATATAAACGGGTGCAATAGGAGCTCCTAACAGCGCTACCGTTTTGAGGCACGCGTACAACGTCTGATAGGCAGCCCGTTTGTCTTCATCCACTTGTCCTCCCCAAAAACGTTTTCTATTCAATCTTACGTACCAGTTGCTCAATTGATCGCTTACAAAATCTTGTATCAATCTGCCGGCAGTCGTAATATCGTAACGCTCATAAGCCCCCACAACGTCTTTTATCAAGGTGTTGAGCAAAGAAATCACCCAGCGGTCCATTTCCGGACGTTTGTGCACAGGCACAAAAGAGGCAAAAGCCGAGATAGAAGCAGAGGGCGACACAGAAGCGGAAGTGGACTCAGAGGCCGAAGTGGGTTCGGAGATCGAAGTGGGCTCAGAGGCCGAAGTGGTCTCAAAAGCCGAGGTGGAAGCAAAGTGCGACGCAGAAGCGGAAGTGGACTCAGATGCCGAAGTGGGCGCAGAAGCGGAAGTGAGCGCAGAAGCGGAAGTGAGCGCAGAAGCCGAGGCAAAGGCTGCGGAGGCATCGGCAGGGGTAAAGCCGTCTACACCGGCGTACAACGCAAAAAAGGAATACGTATTGTAAAGCGTTCCAAAAAATTTGCGACGTGTTTCGTCTACTCCGCCTTCATCAAATCGCAAGTTGTCCCACGGCTGTGCATTGGTAAGCATGTACCAGCGCAAGGGATCGGCTCCGTATTTGTCCAACATGACAAACGGATCTACGGTATTGTTCAGCCGCTTGCTCATCTTGTTCCCGTTTTTATCTAGAATCAAACCGTTGGACAGCACATTCCGGAAACAAATGCGGTCGTTCATCATGGCCGCAATAGCGTGAAGGGTAAAGAACCAACCTCTTGTTTGGTCCACCCCCTCGGCAATAAAATCACCTATTTGTCCAAATTCCGGAGTTCCTAATTTTGCTAACCCTTCTTGAGAAAAAGGCATAGATCCGGAGTCAAACCAAACGTCTACCAAATCCAATTCGCGATACATAGGGCGTCCGCTCGGTGAAGCCAAAACCCAATCGTCTACATAAGGACGGTGTAAATCTATTTTGTCGTAATTGTCTTTACTGAAATCTTCCGGGACAAACCCGTTGTCTTTTAATGGATTAGAGCTCATAAACCCTTTATCCACAGCATCTTCCATGGCTTCATACAGTTCTTTGAGAGAGCCTATGCATCTTTCCTCCGTGCCGTCTTCTGTACGCCAAATAGGCAATGGAGTTCCCCAGTAACGACTCCTGGACAAGTTCCAGTCTTGCAAGTTTTCCAACCATTTTCCAAAACGACCTGTTCCGGTGGATTCCGGTTTCCAATTGATGGTTTTGTTCAATTCCATCATACGGTCTTTTACAGCAGTCGTCTTGATAAACCAAGAATCCAGCGGATAATACAAGATGGGTTTATCTGTACGCCAACAATGCGGATAGTTGTGGAGCATCCTTTCTATCTTCAACACTTGGCCTGTTTCCTTCAGCCACATGCAGATATCCACATCTAAAGAATCTTCCTCTTGCCCCAATGATTGTTCAGATTCAGGCTTGTATTCGTTCTTTACAAACCTGCCTGCAAACGGTGCATACAAAGTAGTATTGACAGAATCCTTTACAAATTGCGGGTCCAAATCTTCTATTCTGTAAAACTTACCTGTCTTATCTACCATAGGACACGATGCCCCATGGACATCAGTCAACAACAAAGCAGGCACGCCGTGTTGACGGGCTACTTTGTTGTCGTCGTCACCAAACGTAGGTGCAATGTGTACAATACCCGTTCCGTCTTCCGTTGTTACAAAATCTCCCGTAATTACTCGGAAAGCACCCTCTCCGGGATGAACCCAAGGAATCAATTGACGGTAACTTATTCCTTCCAGGTCTTTCCCTGTATATACTACAGACTCTAATCTAAAGGGCAACATTTTGTCTTTTGGAGTAGGCGGTTCCATGGGAAGATTGCCATGAGATGCCGGGAAGAACGATTCCAACAAATCCTCTGCCAATATAACGGTGATGGGTTCTTGATTGTATGGATTGAACGTTTGCACCATGCGGTATCGGATAGACGGTCCCACGCAAAGTGCCGTGTTGGAAGGCAATGTCCAAGGAGTAGTTGTCCAGGCTAGGAAAAACACCCGATTCCCGTCGGCAGACATGGCTTTAGCGGCAGAAGCGTTGGCAGCGGCAGAAGCGTCGGTCTCGGCAAATAAAAACTCGCTGGCGGCGTTACGGATGACTTCAAATTGGGCCGTACATGTGGTGTCTCTCACGTCTCTGTAACATCCCGGTTGATTCAATTCGTGTGTGCTCAAACCGGTGCCGGCTGCCGGTGAATACGGTTGAATGGAGTATCCTTTATAGAGCAGGCCTTTTTTGTAGAATTCCGCCAGCAAATACCAAACCGTTTCTATGAAAGAATTGTGGTACGTTACGTACGGGTTGGACATATCTATCCAGTAGGCCATTTTTTGCGTAAGGAGTTCCCATTCTTTTGTGTATTTCATGACCTCTGTGCGGCAGGCAGCATTGTACTCCTCTACAGAGATGGTCTTTCCTATGTCTTCCTTTGTAATACCCAACGATTTTTCCACACTCAATTCTACGGGCAAGCCGTGTGTATCCCAACCGGCTCTTCTTTCTACCCTGTATCCTTGCTGCGTTTTGTATCGGCATACCACATCCTTGATTGCTCTGGAAATCACATGGTGAATACCCGGCATACCGTTTGCGGAAGGCGGCCCTTCAAAAAACACATAAGAGCGCTCTTTGGGTCGCATATCCACACTTCGTTGGAACGTTTTTTCATGGTTCCATTTTTCAACAATTTTTTCCTGCAATGCAGGCAGATCAAAGGTTTTATACTCCGGGAACTTCATAACAATCAGCAGTCAAAATAGTTTGCAAAGATACGAATCTTAGCTATCTTTGGAAACATGTTGGCGAAACTTTCTTTCAATTACATAGATGCAATTATCTTACTATTTTGGACTGTTGGAGTCATTGAAGGATTGGCCAAAGGTCTTATCAAACAAGTTTTCGGAATTCTTGCTGTAGTGCTGGCTTGTTACGTAGCTTACCGCTTTACAGATGTGGCAGCCGATTACATTGTGCAATGGTTTGGGTGGAACGGAGACGGTTTACGTATTGTTGCTTTTTTGGCCACATTTATTGCAGTCGTTGTTGTTGTCCGATTGGTCGGTCATATTTTAGAAAAACTGATAAAAATAATCCTGTTGGGATGGCTTAACAGGCTGGCCGGAATTCTTTTTGGCTGGATCAAATGGAATATCATATTGGCCGTCCTCATGCACGTGCTGCACCTGATAGAGTCTTATACTCCATTCCTCCCTGATCGTGCATTGGAAGCTTCTGTTTTCTATCCTTTGATTTTGAAGTTTGGAGAAGCTCTCTTGCCGTATTTGCCCTTTCTAAAATAAGGAAAAAATTCTTCCATTTTCTTCTATCATTTATACCTTTTATCCTCTTTTTTCTATTTCAGGAAAGTAGGTTTGTGACATGATACCACAAAGTAAGCCGTCCTACTTGGCACTCAAAAGAGCTGCAAATGATGATAGGGTTTTTTCATTCGAGAATAAGAAGGGGTTTTTATTTCTGTTTGCTGCTCTGGTATTTGCCACACTGTGCGGGATGGTTTTCTTTATCCATTTTCTGACCACGGAGCTGCCTGTGAAGGAGATTTCTGTATTTGAAATGAACAGGAATGTGCGGGACCTGTTGATTGAATACGGGGAAGTAGATGTTGTTGAGGCAGCTCCTTATTATTATGCATGTGCTGTATGAAAGGAGTCCGTATAAAGCAACACCATATAAGTGATTGTGGAGCTGCATGCCTTGCGTCTGTTGCTGCCTGGTTTGGACTGCGTTTGCCTCTGGAACAAATCCGACAATGGAGCGGCACTCAGACGCACGGCATTTCCATACAAGGCGTTAGAGAAGGAGCAACACATATGCATTTGGAAACACAAGCTTTCGGTCGGGATGCTTCTGCAGAACCTATAGATGAAGCCTTGTTTCACTCTCTTCCCGTTCCTTGCGTATTGCATGTTTTGAAGAAAAACGGATACAGCCACTTTGTTGTGTTTTATGGCACATCTCCTTTTGTATTCCAACCTTTTTTCACGCTGCGTGTGCCTAAAGGAAAAACCAAATTCCGAATCATGGACCCGGAAGACGGGCGTATACATCATAAAACAGCTTTGGAAATTGCCGAAACTTGGACAGGGGTCATCGTAACTTTCAAACCGGGTGAATCGTTCCAAAAGGGAAATTTCATCCCTAAGTTCACAGACAGAATACGCGTGTTGCTAAAAGGAAACAAACAGCCATTAGGCATCGCTCTTACCGCATCCTTGCTGTACACGTTTGCCGGTATCGCCTCGGCTTTGTTTCTACAGCAAATTGCAGACAAAATCATACCGGGCAGCGCAAGAAACTTCTTACACATGATGGGATTTGCTATAGCGTATATAGCTTGTTGCTCTATGGTACTCAACGTTTTCAGGGTAAGAATACTGTTGCGAACAGGACTCAAAATGGCAATCCGCTTGGTAAGCGGTTTTTACAGACACATCTTGTACCTGCCTCAACGCTTTTTTGACCAACGCCAATCAGGCGAATTGGTGGCTCGTATGAACGACACCTCTAAAGTAAGTACGTTTTTAAGTGCAGGTATCCTCAATATCGTACTTAGTTTTTTCACGCTCTTCTTTTCCTTAAGTGTCATGTTCCTGTTTAACAAAACGCTGAGTTTGTTGTGTCTGGGAGCCATCCCGTTGTACGCCCTTATATACTATGTCTTTGACAAGCGCAATATAGTGACACAAAGAAAGATTATGGTATCCAGAGCGCAGTTGGAAACACATCTGGTAGATTCCTTACGCAGCGTTGCTCAAATCAAATACTGTACGGCACAAGAATATATGATTGACCAAGTACATGATAAATACAGCAATTATGTGGAAGACGCATGGCAAGGCGGGATGAATCAATTGAGAGCCTCTGTCTTGGGAGACGCTGTGCATAGAAGCATGGGACTTGCCATTTTGTGGTTGGGCGCTTTATGGGTTACTCGCGATGTACTTACTTTTGGCCAATTGCTCACATTTTATGCTTTAACCGCTTACTTTTCAGCACCCGTCAACGATGTCATTTCTTTCAGTCAAAAATACAGGGACGCTCGGATTGCCACAGAGCGTTTGTTTGAAATTATGGAACTTGCTCCTGAGCAAAACCCCGTTCCCGATGGTTGCTGCCATCAATATTCCGAGCCGCTTGAAGGAAACTTGGTTTTTAAAAACATCTCTTTTCATTACCCCGGAAGACTGACACTCTTTCATGATTTTCACTGTACGTTCCCAAAAGGAGAAATTACAGGTATTGCCGGTGAAAGCGGCTCCGGTAAAAGTACGCTCGGTTCTTTGATCCTGAAGATGTATCTGCCCGATAGCGGTTCCATTTGGCTTGGAAATACAAATACAGACAACATTCCGCTTGACGACTGGCGCAAAGTGGTGGGAATTGTGCCGCAGAAAGCAGATCTGCTGGAAGGCAGCCTGTTGGACAACATCGTCTTGGGTGATACGACGCCTGATATGGACCGAGTGGCTGCTTTGTGCGACGAACTGGGATTGAAGCCTTTCCTATCGTCGTTGCCTCGCGGGATTCTCACCCCCATAGGAGAACAAGGAGTGCAGTTGTCCGGCGGTCAACGTCAGCGGATTGCTTTGGCCAGAGCCGCATACAGAAAACCTTCCTGGATTGTCCTTGACGAGGCTACTTCTTCCTTGGATAGCACGTCAGAAGAAGCCGTGTTAAAGGCATTGCGGAAATGGAGCCGACAAGGAATGGGCATCATCATTATTGGACATCGCATGTCTACTTTATCTATTGCCCAATACATTTACGTCCTGAACGACGGTCGTATTACAGAAAAAGGCAACCATACGGAATTGATACAACAAAACGGTCAGTATGCCGCCTGGTGCAGGCAGCAAGGACTGTAAAACCATATGCAAAAGCGCGCTTGCAGGCGGAATCTCACGCGCCTAAACTGTGAGAACCATTTTTTAAACCTAAAAGTTATGAACGAATACGTGATGAAGGATTTTGGGTTCACATCCCTGGATTCGGTTGCACAATGCGCCATTACCGGAGGAGGTTCCGATTACGGAATGTTGGGCGATGTTCTGGAAACCATTTTAGATGGATTGGCTTCCAAGCTGGGGTCTGCGGGACTCCTGTTAAGTATGCTGGCAAGAAATGTTGACAGCTTTATTGATGGATTTATTGCAGGGTGGAACAAAAACAATTGATGGAAATGAAAACGAAAGAACATGTACAAGGTTTTGTATTGCTGAGTGATAGTGCTTGTTGTGCACTTACTGCAGGCATGGCTTCATCTAATATAGATAAAGAACTTGCCTATCAAATTGGTGAAATATTGGGAATGGCTTTCCGTACTCTTTACGACCTGGGAGAAAGCTTAGTTCATAAGTTCAAATTCCTTATAGACATCTTTTAGTTAAACAACCACAGGGCAGGTCCACCTGCCCTGTTTTTTCTACCCATCACATCTATGCGCAAGTATGCATTTCTTGCTTATCCGTTTTTCCTGTACCTGATTTTCAGCATATGCACCTTTCCTTTATTGGCTTTTGCACGTTCAAAAGGAGCCGATTTGATGCTGGTCAATGCTTTGGGTTGCCTATGCATGGGACTTGCTTATGTAAAGAGAAAAAGAAGTAAAATAACGGAGCTTGGCCCTATCCCCTGGACGGGCATCTTCCTTGTTACGGCGTCTCTGATCGTTCCCGTTGCTGCTCTCTCGTTTCTTCTGATTGGTGACGTTTTCAATGAACTAAAGCACTCGGTTTTTTTGATCAATTGCATGGTGTCGTTTGGTGTTGTTGCTGTTTGTGAAGAATTGCTTTTCAGGGAATTTTTAACCGTTAGAATGAAATCCATCCATATGCCCGCATGGCTTATTGTATTGCTTCCGGCCTTTTTGTTTTCCCTATGCCACAGACCTGAATCTGTATCGCTTTTGATTCAGCGCTTTATCCTGGGTGTTGCTCTCTCTTTTCTTTACCGGAAAAAAGGATTGTTGTTGTGCATTCCCGTACACTGGACATATAATATTATTATTTACACATTTCATACAACGCTCCCCCATGTAACGCTCGTATACGGTGCTCCACATGCAGCTCTGCATACGGTTTTGAGTCTCCTTTTAGTTTTGGGAATGGTTATTGTATTTTATTCAAATAGAAGTATATTTGCGTGATATACTCAGAATATTATGAAAAAATGTTGCGTTCTCTTTCTGTCATGGCTTCTTTTGTTTCCAGCATTTCTGCAAGCCCAAAACACATGGTCGTTAGAAGAGTGTATCCATTATGCATGGGAAAACAACCTGACCATCAAGCAACAAGAACTGGGCGTCCGGCAATCGGAAAACATTCATTTTCAGTCTAAAATGGCTTTTACTCCTTCCCTAAGCGCCAGGGTAAGTGAAAACATCAACTGGGGACAATCGGTAGACTTATCTACATTAACCATCCTCAACCATGTCAGAAGTAGCAATACCGGTGTAGGAATCTATGCAGACATGGACCTGTTTTCCGGACTACAAAGACTCAATACGGTAAAACAAGAAAAATCCAAATGGCATATTGCCGTTGAAGAAGTACAAAAATTAAAAAACGATATTTCCATAGAAATTACTCGCAGCTATCTGAACGTATTGCTTGCCGGAGAAATTTTACAAGCAGCTATACAAAGCAGGGAAAGCGTTGCTGAACAACGCAACAGAACTAAAAAATTGGTAGATGCCGGAGGACAACCCCTAAGCGCTTTGCTTGAAATTGAATCCCAATTGGCTACAGAAGAATTGCAAGTAGTTGAAGCACAAAACAACTTAAGAACGTACTACCTTGTTTTAAAACAGCTTCTTGATATTCCTGCATCATCGGATTTTCAAATTCTGATTCCGCAAGACGAAGATTTTCCTTCTATGGACCCCGTATCTGTAGAAGAAATGTTTTACACATCTTTGAATTTGCCACAAATCAAAAAGACAGAGTACGGATTGGAACAAAGAAAACACGAACTGGCTATTGCCCAAGGCGGTCGCTATCCCAGGATTACACTTTCAGTAGGCTATTCTTCTTTCTATTCAGATGCCAACAAAAGGAGAAAACCGGACCCCGATCCTGATGACAACGGAGACGACGACACGAACGGAGGCGGTGGATTGGATGATTTGTTTGGAAATACTTCAGCCGATTTTTGGGAGCAAATGAAGAACAACAACAACCCTTCCATCGGCCTGTCCATGACCATCCCTATTTTCAACAGATGGCAAATCAACACAAGTGTAAAAAACGCAAAGCTGGGGGTAGAGATGGCCCAATTGGAAATGGAAAATGCCAAACAACTGCTCATGAAAGAAGTGCAGCAAGCAGCCAACGACGCCACGTCTACGTACCTTAGAGTAGAGGCAGCAGAAAAGAACATGTTGGCTATGGAAGAGTCGTTCAGGTACGTACAGCAAAAGTTTGACATAGGTATGCTAAACGGCACAGATTACATAGTATCAAAAACAAATTTGTTTAAAGCAAAAAGCAACTACATCCAGGCCAAATTTGAACATGTCTTCAAATTAAAAATCCTGGACTTTTATAAAGGAATCCCCATTACATTATAACAGCATCATACTTCATGAAGAAATCATTACTTTGGATTACAATTGGCGCCACAGTGCTTATAGTTTTACTAATAGTATTGGGCAGAAACAAAGCCGGCAAAGGAATAGCTGTGGAAACAGCCCATCCTGTTGTCAGGAATATTACAGAAATCATTCCGGCCAACGGGAAGATTCAGCCGGTTACGGAAGTGAAAATCAGCCCGGATGTTTCGGGTGAAATAGTAGCCTTAAATGTAGCTGAAGGTGATTACGTAAAAGCAGGGCAAATATTGCTTCAAATCAAGCAAGACCAATATCGTTCCGCACGCGACAGAATGAACGCGGCGCTAAACCAGGCTAAAGCACAACTGGCACAACAAGAAGCACAATTCAACCAAGTAGAGTTGTCTTACAATAGAAATTTGGCGTTGTACGAACAGCAAGCCATTTCTCAAGCAGAATTTGAATCTTCTTCATCTGAATATTCCATAGCCGGAGAACAGCTTAACGCTGCAAGATTCAATGTCCAAAGTTCCAAAGCGGCTCTGGCAGAGGCAGAAGAAAGCCTTGCCAAAACAACTATTTTCTCCCCTATGGACGGCATCGTCTCCAAATTGGATGTGGAAAGAGGAGAACGTGTGGTAGGAACCAGCCAAATGGCAGGTACAGAGATGTTGCGCATAGCAAATTTTGAAGAAATGGAAGTACTGGTGGATGTGAATGAAAACGATATAGTCAGACTGCGCCAACGCGATACGGCTACCGTAGAAGTAGATGCGTACCCGGGTCGCAAATTTGTAGGGGTTGTGACGCAAATTGCAAACTCTGCAAAAAACATCGGTTCCGCCTTGGAGCAAGTCACCAATTTTGAAGTACGTGTTTTCATACTGCCTGAATCGTATGCAGATTTGATAACACCGGAATTTGCAACACCTTTCCGTCCCGGCATGTCAGCATCTGTATCTATACATACAGAAACAAGAAGCAATGTGTTGGCTATCCCCATTCAAAGCATCATCACACGGCCGGAACTGCTACCGGACAGTATCAGACTACAATTGGGACCGAACGAACTGGCAGAGCAAGTATTTGTCTTGGAAGAAGGCAATACTGTTCGTTCCAAACGAGTAACCTCCGGTTTGCAAGACCACTTGTTTATAGAAATCAAAGAAGGACTAACTAAAGACGACAAAGTAGTTGTAGGACCTTATTCCGCCCTTTCACGTACGTTGGAAAACGGTACTAAAGTGACCCCCAATATAGAGGAGGAAGTTAGTGAAACCCATCCTGTTAATTGAAACTGCTGCGGATCTGTGTTCCGTATCGCTAGCCAAAGGAACAGAGATTATTGCCAATCGCACTACGTCAGAACCTAGAGCACATGCATCTGTTTTGGCTCCTTTTATTGATCAACTATTAAAAGAATGCCAATTGGAGATGGAGGATTGTGCTGCCGTAGCCGTAAGCGGTGGCCCCGGTTCTTACACGGGGTTGAGAGTAGGTGTTTCCACAGCCAAAGGACTTTGTTTTGGAGCCGGTATTCCTCTGATTCACGTGTGCTCCCTGGAATTGATTGCTCAATTGTATATAGACAAACACATGCAGCAGACACCCAGAGCCATCTGCCCTATGATAGATGCACGAAGGAGAGAGGTTTACACAGCTCTTTTTGCTGTAACGGAAAGCGAATATGGGAAAATGGCTTCTTCCATAAAGCCGGCACATGCTGAGGTGATTAAGGACGACAGTTTTGCCGATATCTTGGCACAAGGTCCTGTCGTTTTTACCGGAGACGGAGCCCGGAAATGCAAAGAATGGATTTCACATGAAAACGCACTGTTTTTCCCTATGGAAGCACATGCAGACGGCATGGCCAAAGCTGCCTTCAAAGCATACGTCCATAAAAATTTTGAGGATGTTGCTTATTACGTACCTTACTACTTAAAAGAATATCAAGTCACACAACCTAAAAAAGGCGTTTGATCTCTGCAATAGCCTCGTCTACGTGACTAACCCTGGATACGATATCTCCCTGTTTGTTGATGATAAAAAACGTTGGAATTTCTACTACATTGTAAGAAGTTACTGATGAAGAGTAAATTCCCATACCATCGCAGACGCTAATCCATGGTATGTCTTGATCTTTTACAGAAGACGCCCAAACGGCTTTGTCGTTATCCAAGGCTACTTGAAATATTTCCAATCCTTTTTGAGCATATTGAGCATACAAATCCAACAATTCTCTGTTATCAAGTCTCATACGAACATTTGTGGAATGCCAGAAAGACAAAAGTATGCTTTTCCCTTTCCATTCAGACAGGCAAACCATGCGGCCGTTTCTATCCGGAAGACAAATATCAGGAAAGTCCGACACCTCTGCCTGCAACAAAGCGTGTTCCATTTTCAAAGCTTTTTCCATACTTTCATAACGATCCCTAATGGCCATCGTATGAGGCGAAAAAGGATGCGACGTATACAACGAATCGTATACCATCTTCAAAAGCATAGCGTCTTTTGGATCTGAAAAAACATACAGTTGACCCGGAAAAGAGTGAAAAATCACAGACGTATTTACAAAGGCTCCCGGATATTGATACAGAAAGCGAATGGCTTGCTGTTTGTATTTGATAAAAATGCTTCCCAACTCCAAACTCATTCTATCTCTCTCTTTCCCGGAAGCTTTTTCATAAGCAGGATAAATTGAATCGAATTTTTTGATCGCTTTGTAAAAGGTCGTGTTGATTTGCTGCAACAAGGCCGATTCTTCCGAACCATCCAAGAGACTTACTCTTCCGTCTTTTGTCGTATGAACCGTCACCACGTCTCCTTTCTGGAGAATCAGAGCAGCCACCTGCCTGTTGCCTAGATAGATATAATAATACCCCGGTTGCTCTATGCCTTTTTTTAAGATGTATTTAAAGCGGCCTTCCTCATCTGTACGCAGGGTGTCTATAAGCGTCTCTGTACTAAATTCCAGTCTCTTGAGCAGCAACACATCTTCTGCGTCTACATGTTCAACTATACCGGAAATGTGTACTTGGTCATCTGCCTTGCACGAAAAGAGCAAACCGGCACTTAGTGCCACTGCCATAATTATTACATAGGGTCTCATAACGGAATTATTCGAATTTGTCAGATATCATTTGTGCCAGCTGCTGCATTTGCTCTGCAGACATTTTGTAAACGGGACGAGAGAAGTTCATATCTCCTTCTGCTTCTATAGGAATCAAGTGAATATGGGCATGAGGCACCTCCAGCCCCAACACGGCTACTCCTACTCTGTTACAGGGAACTACCTGTTTTATAGCTTTGGCAACACGCTGTGCAAAACGAAACAAGTCACCAAGATTGCCCTCATCCAAATCAAACAAGTAATCTACTTCTTGTTTTGGAATGACAAGTGTATGGCCGCGTTTCCTGGGGTTGATATCTAAAAAAGCATAAAAACGATCGTCTTCTGCAATTTTATATGAAGGGATTTCCCCGGCCGCAATACGTGAAAATACAGTCGCCATAATTAAAACGTTATATCTAAAACTTCAAAGGCTACCATACCGGATGGAGTTTCCACCTCGGCTATTTCCCCTTTCTTCTTACCTAATAGTCCTTTTCCTATTGGGGAGGAAACGGCCAATTTCTTTTCTTCTAAATTGGCTTCGCTTTCCGCAACCAATGTCACTTCCATAAGGGACTTATTGGCTACGTTCCTAATCTTGACTGTATTCAAGATTTGGACTATTTCTGTGTTCAATTTGGATTCGTCTATAACACGAGCATTGACAATAGTATTTTGCAATTGAGCAATTTTCATTTCAAGCATACCTTGTGCATCTTTCGCCGCATCGTATTCTGCGTTTTCAGACAAATCACCCTTATCCCTGGCTTCTGCAATAGCCCGGGCGGCTGCTTCCCTTTCTACGGATGTCAACCGATGTAACTCTTTCTTCAATCTCTCCAGCCCTTCTGCTGTGAGATAATGAGGTTTAGTCATACTCTTGTATACTTTTAATTAGAATTTTTGTTTGAGGATCTCTGAAAACAACACTGCTTTTTTGGCGTCAAATCCCATTTCTTTTAATTTCTTCGAACTTTTCTTTGACGGTATATCCTGTACAGACTGTACTTCAATAGGTTCAGGTTCAGGTTCACGCGTGGGTTCTGATACCGGCTCTTGAAAAACATCCTCTTCTTCTATGCTTTCCGGATCAAAAAATATTTGCCGAGGCTTTGCCATCGCCTGTTTCTTCTTCTTTCTGGCGTTGATAATTCCTAAGGAAATAGCTAATATACTTAGCAATAGGGTCACCAATGAATCTGATTTCATTGCAAAGCCTCTTTATCTTTTAGTAATTGTTCTTTTAGAGCTTCCAAGGAGGGGAAGGCCACTTCTTGTCTGTGGTACTTCAACATCCTAACCCGGATATCCAGCCCGTATATGTTGTCTTCAAAATCAAAGATATGTGTTTCTATTGTTTGTTCCAAATGTGCAGCCACTGTAGGACGTACTCCTATGTTCATCATTCCCGGATACCATTTGCCGTTCAGACGGGCTTCTACTTTGTACACCCCGTTGGCCGGAATTTGTTTTAAGGGTTCGTACAATTGCATGTTGGCCGTTGGAAATCCCAATGTTCTTCCAATGCGATTTCCCTCCACCACAACGCCGTGCAAACAATAGGGATACCCCAACCAACGGTTGGCCGTTTCTATGGACCCTTGAGCCAAAGCCGCCCGTATTTTCGTAGAACTAATATGTTCTCCCTGTTCAGTTTTGTATTCCGGGACCCATATGATTTCTATTCCACAAGTGCGGGCTTCCTCTTGCATATACTCCCGATTTTTCACTCCATCACAGCCCAAACGATGATCAAAACCGGCAACCAACACGTTGACTCCGTATTCTTTTACCAAATATTCTTTACAAAATTCTTTAAATGAAAGAGTAGAAAAATCCTTGGAAAACGAAATGATCTTAAAGGCATCGACACCTAGTCTGTGGATCATTTCTTTCTTCTCATCCAAAGACGTCAACATACGAAATGTATGGGCATCTTGCTGCAATACAGCTCTTGGATGCGGCCAAAAAGACAGCACCACACTTTGTGCTCCAAGGCTTTTCGCCTTTTCTGTCAACGTGTCTAGTACAGCCTTGTGTCCCAGGTGTACTCCATCAAAAAAACCTGTAGCTGCTACAACCATTTTACTAAAGCAAAATCTTGCCTATGCGGCATTTTTGAACTGTATGCATATATACGGGAAGCTATATAATAAGAGCCTGCCGTCTGGGGTGTAATCTTACACACGTAGGTTACCTGCCCGTTAGATACTTCTTCCGGATGGTAGGGAATGATTTCATCCAGCACCGTTTCTCCTTCCTTTGTAAGACGTGTCACAACCATTTCTACTCCAATATCTTCCGCTGACAACGTTCCCAAATAAAGCGTAATCTTTGATACGTTTTCACTACCCAAAGTAAGCACGTCTTTTGTATCGTTCGGATGTGTATATTCCAATACTTCTATGGAATCCCACTCTCTTTCCATTTTCCTCTTCCAAAACGCCATTTCTCGAGCCTGCTCATAATGATTGGCCGTCATTTCCATATGGCGTTTGGCAAGCGGTCTGTAATACTGTGTTTCGTAATCTTGCATCATACGAGTAGTAGTAAATCGGTTGGCTACCTGAGTTATGGTATTTCTAATATGTGCCACCCATTCTACCGGAATCCCATTTTTATCTCTTTTGTAAAATAACGGCGCTATTTCGTTCTCCAACATATTGTATATGGTAGTGGCATCCAGTTCGTCTTGGTAAGATTGGTTTTCATACGTCCTGTCTTCCGGCAATGCCCAACCGGCTCCTTCCCTATATCCTTCAACCCACCAACCATCCAACACACTAAAATGCATGACACCATTCATGGCCGCTTTTTCACCGCTTGTTCCGGAAGCTTCCAACGGGCGGGTGGGTGTATTCATCCATACGTCCACTCCTTGGACCAACCGTTTTGCCAATTCCATATTGTAATTAGGCAAGAAAAGGATTTTTCCTATAAAGCGTGGCATACGCGACACTTCTACAATGCGCCGGATGAGATCTTGACCGGCTTTGTCGTGCGGGTGCGCCTTTCCGGCAAATAAGAATTGAACAGGTTTTTCCGGATTGTTAATGATTTCATCCAATCTGTCCAAGTTGCTGAATAACAAATGCGCTCTTTTGTATGTGGCAAAACGACGAGCAAAACCAACCGTTAACACTTCTTTATTCAAAGATTCTCTAATGGCCACCACTTCTTTGGGCGAATAGAATTCCGGAACATTTTTGGTTCCTGACAACGATTCCACTAATCTGTCAATAAGTTTGGATCGCAACACATTTCTTACTTTCCAAATTTCCGCATCATCGGCTGCCAATTCCTCCGGAACGGAAGAACGCTCTTTGATCTCTTTCCACTCGTTAGCCGTCCAGGTAGGATAATGTACTCCGTTTGTTACGTGTCCTACGTGCGATTCCAAAGGCAAATACCCCGGCCACAACGGATTTAGGATACTCCGGCTTACTTGTCCGTGCAATTTGCTCACCCCGTTGATTTCCTGAGATAAGCTGGCCGCCAGATAACTCATGGAAAACTTTTGGGCGGGATCGCAAGCATCTGTTTTACCCAAAGCCATCAAAGTATCCCAAGATATTTTCAATCTGTCCGGATAATGCAAAAAGTAGGGACGTAACATCTCTTCAGGAAAAGAATCGTGTCCCGCAGGTACAGGAGTATGAGTTGTAAAAAGTGAAGATGCGCGTACTACTTCACGAGCCTCTTCAAAAGAAAGGTTTTCTTCCGTCACATATTCTCGCAATCTTTCCAATCCTATAAAAGCAGCATGGCCTTCGTTGCAGTGGTATACGTCGGTCTCTATACCCAACTGTCTGAGTGCTCGGATGCCTCCAATACCCAGCAACATCTCTTGCTTAAGTCTGTTCTCCCAGTCTCCGCCGTACAATTGGTGTGTGATGCTGCGGTCTTCTTGTAAGTTGTCTTCAAAATCTGTGTCTAACAAATAAAGCGGCGTTCTGCCTACATCTGTCCTCCAGACTCTTGCATATACATTCCTTCCCGGAAAGGCAACACTGACCAGCATCCAGTTGCCCTGTTCATCTCTTACGGGAGTAACAGGGATTTTCTGAAAATCAACAACTTCCTTATCACTCACCTGGTCGCCTTGCGCAGAAAGAACTTGCCTAAAGTAACCGTAACGGTACAACAGTCCCACAGCCGTCAAGGGCACACCTTTGTCAGACGCTTCTTTCAAGTAGTCACCGGCCAAAACCCCCAGTCCTCCCGAATAAATTTTCAGGCTCCAGTCCAGTCCGTACTCCATGCTAAAGTACGCTATGCTGGGGCCGTTCAATTGTTCTCTTTCTTTCATATATGCCGAGAACTGTTTTTCTACCTTATCTAGATTCTTTAGAAACGTGTCATCCCGTTCCAAATCTTTATATTGCGAATAAGAAATCCTGTCCAAAAGAAGAATGGGATTTTTTTCCACTTCTCTCCACAACTGCGGATTTATTCCTGAAAACAGCCTGCGTGCATCTCTGTTCCAAGACCACCATACGTTTTTAGACAACGTATCTAAAAAGGCCAACCGCGCGGGCAATTGTTTTTGAATGGTCACGGCCGACCACGTAGGCGGTGTATACACCCGTGTCTTTTGCACAAAGCCGCACTCCTCACGGGTTACAGGGAACTGTTCCATATTTTCATCCATTTTATTTAATGCCATAGCATATGCTTGTTTATAATATTGTAATTGGTTTTCCCACAAAGCAATGGTAGAAACATCGCGAGCGTTTTCTTTCGCCTGCGCTGCTTCTTCTTCAGAAAGCCGGCTTTTGTTGCGAACAATTGCGGCTACTTCTGTCACTACTTGGGTATGGTTGCTGTCGTTACGGTATACAACATTGATGCCTGTTGTTGGCTTTTTATACATTTTTTCAACCCAAACTCCAAAGCCTGCCAAAGATGTCGTTGCCGTAGGCACAGAAAACGCCAGACTTTCCAACGGGGTATATCCCCACGGCTCGTAATAGGACGGGAACAAGGTTAAATCCAGTCCTATCAATAGTTCGTAATACGTTTTGTTGATAAGTCCGTCGTCTCCGTTCAAATAACAAGGAATAAAGAAAACACTCACGTTGTCTTTCTCTGTATTGTACAACCCTTGTTCCCTCATAACGTTTAACACGGGGTCGTATTCGGGATCGTTCAGATAATGAGATGTAACAGGGTGGTCGTATTCTTTTCTGGGTCCGTTGTGATTGGCCGGAACCATGATAAAAGCCAATATGGGTCTGTCGGCTGCTCCTCTCTCTCTGTTAAGCAATGCCAAAGCTTCCAGAAAAATATCTATGCCTTTGTTTTTAAATTCGTAACGTCCGCTGATTCCTACTAAGAAAGCCGATGGGTCTATGTTGCGGTTTAACATACGCGATGCCAGGTGTAACAACGCTTCTCTGCCTTCCTGCTGTTTTTCCTTAAAGATTTCCTTGGGCGGTGTGATGCTGTTCTCAAAACCGTTAGGTGTTACAACATCTACTTCTCTTTCTAAGAAACGACTACACTCCCGGGCCGTTATATCACTGACTGTGGTAAAAACATCTGCGTGCGTGGCAGCTGTTTTTTCCAAAGAGTGTTTTGCCATCACGTTAAATTCACTGGCTTTTTCTGTAGCGTCGTACTTGTCTATATGATCATAAAGCGGCATTCTGTTTCCCGCAATAGAGCGACCCACCACAGTCGCATGTGTTGTAAAAGCTGTAGCTACAGGTATATGTGCCCACTTCAAATACAACAATCCCATACCTGTCATCCATTCGTGAAATTGTGCCACACTCTTATGGTGCGACGCCAAGTTGAATCGAACAAAACTTTCTATGACCTTGCCTGCAGCATATCCGAACAAAGCCGGCTCTATGTAATCCCATTGTCCGCTAATGGAATCTAAGTGAAATGTCTTCCAATATTCTGTAAATATTTCGTCTTTATGGGCCACATAAGAAGAGAAATCTACCAAAACGGCTATTGGATTTCCCGATACATTCCACCTACCCACACGAATCCTCAATCCTTCATCAAAGGCTTTGTCTCGCCAAGCCCTTAACAGTCTGGTATCTTCCAAAAATTCCGGATTTTGTTTTGTTTCCCTCCATACGTCAGGGCCTATAAGTATATGTCTGTTGTCCATTTCTTTAGACATATGCAACGCCTTGGTTGCAATGACTGTATGGATGCCTCCTACTTTATTACACACTTCCCAACTTACTTCAAACAAATAGTCGGGATTTGCCTTGTCGATCTTTTTCATACGGTTTATTTTGGTGTGCGGAGCGTAAGGTCGCTCAGAACGTTCATATAATTAATAAAAGCATCGTACGGTGAACTGTAAGGATTAAAATACTTATGTACATCACCGTCAGAAAAAAGTTTTGTGCACATATAATAAAAATGGTCGCTCGTTTGCAAACGTCTAAAATCGCGTTGCAAGTCCATGTCCCCGCTCTTTTTAATCCTGTCTTCCAGTGCATACAGGTTGTTGAAAGCTTCTTGTTGCATCTCATTTCCTTGCCAGGCGCTGATGTCGCGTTCTTCATCTGCCCACGAAATGGCATAGGGTACATGAAGCGGTGCTATAGGCTGGTGTTTGGCAGCTGCTTGAGCCGGTGTGAGGATTTCCAAATTTGTGTGGTTCAGAATCATCCCCGGCAACGCTTTCAAAAAATCGAATATACCTGTTTCTGCCGGCTGATGCTCTCCAAAGCTTTCGTAATCCATAAAGATATTTACCATTTCATCCTTTTCTAAAGCACCTGCAATCCAACCGGCGTATTTTTCTGCTGTCAAAGGCCAGTCTCCCCACTCTCTGTCAGAAAAACGGAAAGCAATGTCGTCGCTCAATCTGAAGTTTCTAAGCAACAATTGCAATTTGGGGCTTAGAGCGTTAACATACAAGTAGTTGGGACTCTTCCATCCCAATATGTGACGTGCGCCTTCCGCCAACATGGTAGCAAATCCCATCTCGGCAGCCAAGGCGCCGATCGTATCTGAATAGATCAATTCTGTATTGCGGAAAGTTTTTGGTTTTTGTCCAAAATGTTCCTCCACGGCTTTCTTGTGCATAAGCACTTGGTTCTTGAACTTCTTGGGAGAAATCAAGGACGAAAGCGAATGAGAATACGTTTCTGCCAAAAATTCAACGTGTCCCGTTGCTGCCAGCTCTTTAAAAGAATCCAACGCTTGCGGCGCATATTGTTCCATTTGTTCTATGGCCATACCGCTGACAGAAAACGCTACTTGAAAAGCGCCTCCGTATTCCCGAATCAAATCCAAGATCAAACGATTGGTGGGGATATAACACCGCGATGCCACCTTGGACATGATGGTTTTGTTGGCAAAATCATCAAAATAAGAATGGTTTTTGCCTATATCAAAAAACCGGTATTGACGAAGCCTGTATGGCTGATGTACTTGAAAGTATAGACAAATTGTTTTTTTCATACGTTTGTGTTTTTCAATGATTCTTCCAAAACAGCCCGGTAAATATCTTTGACTTTGGCTGCCGCATGGTCCCATTTTAAAGCATTTACTTCTTCCAGACCGTGCTTTACAGTCATAGACCTCAACGCATTGTAGGTAAGCAGGCCGTACATGGCATCTGCCAGTGCATTCACATCCCAAAAATCTACTTTTATGGCGTGGTTCAACACTTCGGCTACGCCGGACTGTTTGCTGATGATGGCCGGCACACCGGCACGCATGGCTTCCAACGGAGATATTCCAAACGGCTCGGAAACGGAAGGCATGACATATACATCTGAATGAGCAAACATGTTTTTCACGTCTTCACCTCGTAAAAAACCGGTAAAATGAAAATGAGACGAAATGCCTAATTTTGCTACCCTCCTTATGGAGCGATGAAACATATCACCGCTACCGGCCATGACAAAGCGAACATCTTTCGTTTTCTGCAATACTTTATAAGCCGCTTCTATAAAATATTCCGGCCCTTTCTGGTACGTAATGCGTCCTAGGAAAGTAACTATCTTTTCCGGTACACCTCTTACCACATGGCGGTCTTCCACTGTACTGAAATCTACTGCATTATGGACCGTTACCACTTTGTCCGGATGGATATGGTACTTATTGATGATGGTATTGCGCGTCAAGTCACTCACTGCAATAATACGATCTGCCGCTTCCATTCCCCTTCTTTCCAGGTCGTAGACTTGTTGGTTTACGTCTTCTCCCGTTCTGTCGTACTCTGTAGCGTGTACGTGAATAACAAGAGGTTTCCCGGAAACACGTTTGGCTGCTATACCGGCCATGTTCGTCAACCAATCGTGTGCGTGAATCACATCAAAAGTATGCTGACGAGCAATGGCAGAAGCCACGAGCGCATACCGCATGACTTCTTCCATCAAGTTGGTTCCGTATTTCCCTGAAAATTTGTACTTGTTGCCAAACGATATTTTGAAAGTATTCCATTCTTCTTGTCTGTGCAAATCCATCTGCTCTGTATACTCATCGGGTCCAAGATACGGAATGAGATTGGACGTAACTTGTAAGAATTGGACCTTCTCAAAAAGCGTATGTGCCTCTTCTTTTGTTTGAAAAGCTACCACATCGCTCGCATTGATGATTTGTACGGCACTTTGGTCTTCATCGCCGGATGCAGAAGGCATGACAAACAACACCTCTACCTGATGCTTTGCCAACCCTTTGGTCAAGCCATCACAAGCCGTACCCAATCCTCCCGATATGTGTGGTGGAAATTCCCAGCCAAACATCAATATTTTCATGGTTTGTCAAATGTTTCAATAAGTTTTATACTCCTAAGGACTCCCGCTACGCTTCGGGCTCCGGAGGGACATCCGTGCGGTCTGTGAGGCGGATCGCCATCGTACAACTCGGCAAGAGAACCAATTCCATGTTCCGTCATGTCTTC
>Ga0265293_10004393_pt1 | contig 24906 bp, 19 predicted proteins | sample Munlanlewell138R_FD_192505 | JGI IMG/M metagenome (GOLD analysis project Ga0265293, IMG submission 192505) | Leachate microbial communities from a municipal landfill in Southern Ontario, Canada - Leachate well 138R | ecosystem: Engineered > Solid waste > Landfill > Unclassified | place: Canada...
GGATGGCGGGGCCGGGTATACCGCACCAGGGATGGTTGTTGTGGAAAACGTGGCACGGGATTTCGAGCGATGCCACCGGGCATCGCGAGATGAGCGAACGACCCGCCATGGATGGCGGGGCCGGGTAGTCCGCACCAGGGATGGTTGTTGTGGAAAACGTGGCACGGGATATCGAGCGCTGCCACCGGGCATCGCGAGCTGAGCGAGCGACCCGCCGTGGATGGTGGGGCTAGCAATGCAGCAGGGAAAGTGGGTGTGGGACAGATCAACCTGGCCGCTGGACGATGCCGCCGCGCATCACGGGGCCGGACACGGGGCGGCCGGACTGCCGCAGCCGTCATGACGTAGCCGGAAGGGTTGTCCGAATGAAAGGTGGCTTGTGATCAGCAAAACGGTACTCCTCATCATCGTGCTGGCGCCGCTGGCCGGATCGGTCATTGCCGGCCTGTTCCGCAACCAGATCGGACGCGTGGGGGCGGCTGCCGCGGCGATCGTGGGGGTCGGCCTGTCCACCGTGCTGTCGGCCTGGGTGTTCTATCAGCTTGCCTGGGGCGGCGTGCCGGTCTTCAACGAGAACGTCTATACCTGGTTCGAGGTCGGCCGCATCAGTGCGCACCTCGGCTTCCTGATCGATCGCCTGACCGCGATGATGATGCTGGTGGTCAGCTTCGTGTCGCTGATGGTGCACATCTACACCATCGGCTACATGGCCGATGACGACGGATTCCAGCGCTTCTTCAGCTACATCGCGCTGTTCACCTTCTCCATGCTCATCCTGGTGATGAGCAACAACTTCCTGCAGCTGTTCGTCGGCTGGGAACTGGTGGGCCTGGTGTCCTACCTGCTGATCGGCTTCTGGTTCAAGCGGCCGAGGCGGTGTACGCCAACCTGAAGGCGTTCATCGTCAACCGGGTGGGCGACTGGGGTTTCGTGGTGGGCATCGCCGGGGCGCTGTTCTGGTTTGGTTCGCTGGATTACGCGACGGTGTTTGCCGCGGCCCTGGAACCGGGCGCGGCCACCTACACGGTCGAGATCTTCCCCGGCCATCCCTGGCATGTCGCCACCATCGTCTGCCTGTGCCTGTTCGTGGGTGCCATGGGCAAGTCGGCCCAGGTGCCGTTGCACGTGTGGCTGCCCGACTCGATGGAAGGCCCCACGCCGATTTCGGCCCTGATCCACGCCGCCACCATGGTCACGGCGGGCATCTTCATGGTGGCGCGCATGTCGCCGCTCTACGAGCTGTCCGATGTGGCCCTGTCGGTGGTGCTGGTGATCGGCGCCACCACGGCCTTCTTCACCGGCCTGATCGGCATCGTGCAGAACGACATCAAGCGCGTGGTGGCCTATTCGACCCTGTCCCAGCTCGGCTACATGACGGTGGCACTGGGCGTATCGGCCTATGCCGGCGGCGTGTATCACCTGATGACGCATGCCTTCTTCAAGGCGCTGCTGTTCCTGGGCGCGGGCTCGGTGATCATCGCCATGCACCATGACCAGGACATGCGCCGCATGGGCGGGTTGGCGAAGTACATGCCCATCACCTGCGTCACCATGTGGCTGGGTTCGCTGGCCCTGGTCGCCGCGCCCGGCTTTTCCGGCTTCTTTTCCAAGGATCTCATCATCGAGGCGGTCGCCGAATCGCAGCGCTGGGGCGCTGGCTACGCGTATTACTGCGTGATGGCAGGTGTATTCGTCACCGCGCTCTACAGCTTCCGCCTGCTGTACATGACCTTCCACGGCAAGGAGCATTTCGTGGTGGAGCAGGGCAGGCATGGCGTGCATGACGACCAGCATCAGCCTGGCCGTCTCGACCATCCGCCGCGCGAGTCGCCCTGGGTGGTGACCGTGCCGCTGGTGCTGCTGGCCATCCCCTCGGTGATGATCGGCTGGCCGACGGTTGCTCCCGCGCTGTTCGGCGGCTGGTTCGGCGGTTCCATCCGCGTGGCGCCGGCCAACGATGTGCTGGCCATCCTCGGTCGCGAGTTCCACGGCCCGCTGGCCATGACCCTGCACGGCTTCACGCAGCCCACGTTCTGGATTGCCCTGGCCGGCTTCATCGTGGCCACCTATGTGTGGCTGTACAACCCCGGCGTGGCCGACAAGGCGAAGAACGCCCTGCGTCCGATCTACAACCTGCTCGATCGCAAGTACTGGGTCAACGAGGTGTACGACGCCCTGTTCATCACCGGCGGCATCCGCATGGGCCGCGGATTCTGGAAGGGTGGTGAAGTGGCGGTGGTCGATGGGGCAGTGAATGGTTCGAGCACGCTGGTCGGCCGCACGGCCGGCGTGGTGCGCTGGATCCAGTCCGGCTATCTCTACCATTACGCGTTCGCGATGATCCTCGGCCTGATCGCCCTGATGGGCTGGCTGTGGTGGATCACCCTGCGCGTGCCGGTCTGATCGAGAAGGAAAGCAGATTTCATGACCGTTCCCAATATCCTGAGCGTACTGATCTGGCTGCCCATCGTCGGCGGCCTGGCGGTGTTCGCCTGCAGGCGCAACGCGGATGCGGCGCGCTGGCTGGCGTTGCTGGTCACCCTGGCGACCTTCATCGTTTCCCTCGGCTTGCTGACCGGGTTTGTGCCGGACGGCCCGCTCATGCAGTTCGTCGAGAACCATGCCTGGATCACGGCGCTGAAATCGAACTACGCGCTGGCGGCCGATGGCATCGCCATCGCCCTGATCGTGCTGACCACCTTCACCACCATCCTGGTGGTGGTGGCTTCGTGGGGCCCGATCCGGGAACGCGTGTCGCAGTACATGGCGGCCACCCTCCTGCTCGAAGGCTTCCTGATCGGTGTGTTCTCCACTACCGATGCGCTGCTGTTCTACGTGTTCTTCGAGGCCATGCTGATCCCGATGTTCATCATCATCGGCGTGTGGGGCGGACCGCGGCGGGTCTATGCCACCTTGAAGTTCTTCATCTACACGTTCTTCGGCTCGATCTTCATGCTGATCGCGCTGATCTACCTGCACCTCAAGACGGGCGAGTTCTCGCTGGCAGCGTTCGCCGCCGCGCCGCTCAGCATGACCGAGCAGGCCTGGTTGTTCTTCGCCTTCTTCGCCGGCTTCGCCATCAAGGTGCCGATGTGGCCGGTACATACCTGGCTGCCCGATGCGCACGTGGAGGCGCCGACCGGCGGCTCGATCACGCTGGCGGCCATCATGCTGAAGGTGGGCGGCTACGGCTTCATACGCTTCTCGCTGCCGATCACGCCGGACGCCAGCATCGAATACGCCTGGGTGATGGTCGCGCTGTCGCTGATCGCGATCATCTATGTCGGCTATGTCGCGCTGGCGCAGGAGGACATGAAGAAGCTGGTGGCCTATTCCTCGGTGTGCCACATGGGTTTCGTGACCCTGGGGGTGTTCATCGCCGTGGCCCTGGTGCGCATGGATGGGAACCTCGGCGCGGCGCGGCTGGCGACCCAGGGTGCGATGGTGCAGATGATCTCCCACGGCGTCGTTTCGGGCGCCATGTTCGCCTGCATCGGCGTCATGTACGACCGCCTGCACACGCGTACCATCACGGAGTACGGCGGCCTGGCCAACGTCATGCCCTGGTTCGCGGCCTTCATGGTGATGTTCTCGATGGCCAATACGGGCCTGCCCGGCACCAGCGGCTTCGTCGGCGAGTTCATGATCATCCTCGCCTCGTTCCAGCACAGCCCGCTGGTCGCCCTGGCCGCGGCCTTCACCCTGGTGATCAGCGCCGGCTACACGCTGTGGCTGGTCAAACGCATCATCTACGGCGAAATCAAGAACGAGAAGGTCGCCGCCATGCCGGACCTCAACATCCGCGAGTGGGTTGTGCTGGCCGCCTTCGCAGCTGCCGTCATCGGCATCGGCGTGTACCCCAAACCCCTCACTGACCTGATGGAACCGGCCGTGCAGCAGCTGGTGCAGCAGCTCACCACGGCCAAGGTATGAGCCCCACGCCCATGATCGAATTCAACCCCGCCGATCTTCGCGTCATCGCCCCGGAGCTGTTCCTGCTCTGCTCGACGTTCGCGATCCTGCTGATCGACCTGTTCCTCAAGCCCGCGCAGCGGCCGGTGACGCACTGGCTGTCGGTGCTTGCCCTGGTGGTGACGGGCTGCCTGGTCGCGACCGGCGCACCCTCGACCGGCGAGGTGATCAGTGCCTTCGACGGCATGTTCCTGCGCGATGGCATGGCCACCGTGCTGAAGCTGTTCGTGTTGCTCACCATCGGCATGGTGTTCATCTACAGCCGCTCCTACCTGCGCGAGCGGCGCCTGCTGATCGGCGAGTTCTACCTGCTGCTGCTGTTCGCTGCACTGGGCATGATGCTGATGGTGTCGGCGGGCAATCTGGTCACCGTGTTCCTCGGCCTGGAACTGACCGCACTCAGCAGCTATGCACTGGTCGCGCTGAATCGCGACTCTCCGCTGTCCTCGGAAGCGGCCATCAAGTTCTTCGTGCTCGGTGCGCTGGCGTCCGGCCTGCTGCTTTACGGCATGTCGATGCTGTACGGAGCGACCGGATCGCTGGATCTGGCGGCCATCCATGCGGTGGCGGACTTCTCCTCGAACAGCCCGCACCGCAGCCTGCTGGCGATCGGCATGGCGTTCCTGATCGTCGGCATCGCCTTCGAATTCGGCGCCGCGCCCTTCCACATGTGGCTGCCGGACGTCTATCACGGCGCCCCGACCGCCGTCACCCTGTTCATCAGTTCGGCCTCCAAGCTGGCCGCGTTCGGCCTGGCCTACCGCCTGCTGGAAGGCGCGCTCGGCGGCATGAGTCCGGACTGGACAATGATGCTGGCGGCGCTGGCGGCGCTTTCCCTCGCCGTCGGCAACGTCATCGCCATCGCGCAGACCAACATCAAGCGCATGCTGGCGTACTCGACCATCTCGCACATCGGCTTCGTGCTGCTCGGCTTCGTCAACGGCACCGCCATCGGCTTCGGTGCGGCGATGTTCTACATCGTCTGCTACGCGCTGATGTCCACCGCCGCGTTCGGCATCATCATGGTCATGGCCCGCGCCGGCTTCGAGGCGGAAGAGATCGACGACTTCAAGGGGCTCAACCAGCGCAACCCCTGGTACGCGGGCATGATGGCGCTGGCCATGTTCTCGCTGGCCGGCGTACCGCCGCTGTTTGGCTTCTTCGCCAAGCTGATGGTGCTGAAGGTGGTGATCGACGCCGGCTATCTGTGGCTGGCCCTGGTGGCCATCGTGTTCGCCATCATCGGCCTGTTCTACTACCTGCGCGTGGTCAAGGTGATGTATTTCGACGCCCCGCAGGACGCCTCGCCGCTGGAACTGCCGCGCGATCCGATCAACCGCTGGCTGCTCTCGCTCAACGGCCTGGCCCTGCTGGTGATGGGCATGGCCTGGAACCCGTTGCTGGAGTGGTGCAATCGCGCGTTCGAGGTCATCGGCTGACGGGCAGGGCGACGCATCGCCCCTGCGGCCGGCCGTTCGTTTCGGTCGGCGAATCATCCGCACCGCAAGGCCTGTCAGCGCGCCGACGCCGGTGGTCGTTGGCCAGACGACGTACTCCAAATGGTGCGGAACGGCAGCGGCAGATTGCCGCGGCAGCGTGCGCGCGGGCTATCCGGGCACCGTGGCCCACGCGTTTCTGAGCTGCCTGCGCGGCAGCGAACATCGCGACCTTTCCGGGTCGGCGAATGACCAATTTCTGAGCTGCCTGCGCGGCAGCGAACTAGCGGCGACGCCACAAGGTCCGCCATCACCGCTTTTTCCGTGCCGCGCAGCAATTCGTTGGCGGGGACATGGTGCGTCTCACCATGCTTGCCGTTGCGCCTGGCGTGCCCGATAGTCGCCCTCCTTGCCCGCGTTACGTGCCAACTCGTGGCTGACGGTGCTCGCGGAGCGTTGGAGTTCGCGGGCGATCTCCCGGGCGGCCACAGCTGGCAGATCGCGCGCGTTCGGCCCACGCGCGCTTGATTTGGACCCCGGCTCCACGTGTGGTGCGCGCGCCTGTGTCGGCCCTGCCAACCTCGGAAGGGCCAGCGTCTGGGAAGCGGGCCCGGTGCGGACGCGAGGAGGGTGCCATTGACTTGGCCGCTGCGTGCCCACACCTGTTTGGGAGCGCAGGTGGCGCAGGCCGGCGCGAGGGGCGGCTTTTTTCCGTAAGGTACTGTAAGGGTGGGAAATCTTCGGCCTTCTGGTGATTTGCTATTGCAACCGCCAAGGTGCGAATGTATGATGCGCAGCTCGGTGCGGGGTGGAGCAGTCTGGCAGCTCGTCGGGCTCATAACCCGAAGGTCGCAGGTTCAAATCCTGCCCCCGCTACCACCGGTCTGACGGAAGGGCCACCTCGTGTGGCCTTTTTGCTGGATCAGCGCAGGATGCGCGCATGCCGGTGTTTGGAGACGACACAACGGCAGACTACGGAATGGGCCTCGTGCCCATTTTTTGTTTCCGCGTGCCGGTGCCGCGCAGGATCGTCCGCGCCGGGCCAGCCCGGACAAGCGCTCGCGCGCAGCGGTGGATGAAGGACTTCATGACGCACGATGAACTCAATGCCTTGCTGGCACCGGTGGTGGCCGACCTCGGCCTCGAACTGGTGGGCATCGAGTTCAGTCCCAGCAGCGGCGGCAGCCTGCTGCGTGTCTATATCGACGCGCCGGAGCAGGGCGTCGGAATCGATGATTGCGAGCGGGCCAGCCGCGAGATATCCGCGTTGCTGGACGTGCACGAGCCCATGTCGGGGCACTACACCCTGGAGGTGTCCTCGCCGGGATTGGAGCGCCCGCTGTTCACCCCGGAACACTTTGTGCGCTTCCTTGGCCAGGAGGTCCGGGTCAACCTGAACCTGCCGCTGGATGGGCGGCGCCGGTTCCAGGGGCCGATCCGTGCCGTGGATGGTGACCGGATCACCATCGAGCAGGATGGCGTGCCGGTGGAGATCGTGCACGCGAACATCGCCAAGGCACGGCTGGTACCCGATTACGTGGCACTTGGTCTCGCGCCGGCGCGCGGCGAGGCGGGTGCAGCAGGGCGCGCGCGGCGAAGTGGCCGGGCGCGCAGTTGATTTTGCAGGAGCCGGCCGGGTTCGCAATTCGCGGAGCCGGGCGGCACAAAGACGAATTGGACTGGAAGGACTGTCGTTCCGGCCACCGATGTGGCCGTGAAGGAGCCGAAGCATGAGTAGAGACCTGTTGCTGGTCATCGAGGCCGTCGCCAACGAAAAGGGCGTGCCCAAGGACGTGATCTTCGAGGCGATGGAGTTCGCCCTGGCATCCGCTGCCAAGAAGCGCTATCCGGACGAGGATGTCGCCGTGCGCGTCGCGATCGATCGCGACACCGGGGCGTATGAAACCTTCCGGCGCTGGGAAGTCGTGGCCGATGACGTCGTCATGGAGTCGCCGGACCGGCAGCTGCGCCTGATGGATGCCGTCGACGAGGTCGAAGGCATCGAGGTGGGCGAGTTCATCGAGCAGCCGATCGACAATCCGGACTTTGGACGCATTTCCGCCCAGGCGGCCAAGCAGGTCATCGTCCAGCGCGTGCGCGAAGCCGAGCGTGCGCAGGTCGTGGATGCCTACAAGGATCGCGTCGGCGAGCTGATCACGGGCATCGTCAAGCGCGTCGAGCGCGGCAACGTGTACCTCGACCTGGGCGGCAACGCCGAGGCGTTCGTACCGCGCGATCGGAGCATTCCGCGCGAGGCCATCCGCACCGGCGACCGCCTGCGTGGCTACCTATATGAAGTGCGCTCGGAGCCGCGCGGGCCGCAGTTGTTCGTTTCGCGCACGGCGCCCGAGCTGATGATGGAGCTGTTCAAGCTGGAAGTTCCTGAGGTCGGCCAGGGCCTGGTAGAGATCAAGGCCTGCGCACGCGATCCGGGTGACCGGGCCAAGATCGCGGTGCTGGCGCACGATCACCGTACCGATCCGATCGGCGCCTGCATCGGCATGCGCGGTTCGCGCGTGCAGGCCGTGTCCAACGAACTCAATGGCGAGCGCATCGACATCGTGCTGTGGAACGAGAGCGCCGCCCAGTTCGTCATCAATGCGATGGCGCCGGCCGAGGTGCAGTCCATCATCGTCGATGAGGAAAAGCACTCCATGGATATCGCCGTCGCCGAGGACAAGCTGTCCCAGGCGATTGGCCGCGGCGGCCAGAATGTACGCCTGGCGAGCAAGCTGTCGGGCTGGCAGCTCAACGTGATGACCGCCGACCAGGTGCGCCAGAAGAGCGAGGCCGAACAGGAAGTCGCCCGCCAGCTCTTCATCTCCAAGCTCGGCGTGGATGGCGAGATTTCCAACATCCTGGTGCAGGAGGGCTTCTCGTCGGTCGAGGAGATCGCCTACGTGCCGAGCGCGGAACTGCTTGCCATCGATGGTTTCGACGAGGACGTGGTCGAGGAACTGCGTGCGCGCGCCCGCGATGCCCTGCTGACCGATGCGCTTGCCGTGGAAGAGGTGCTGCAGGAGAACCAGCCGGCGCAGGACCTGTTCGCCGTGGAGGGCATGGACGAGGCGCTGGCCTTCGAGCTGGCCCAGCACGGCATCGTCACGCGCGAAAACCTGGCCGATCTGGCCACGGATGAGTTCATGGAGCTTGGCATCGAGGGCATCGAGGAGGATCGTGCGGCGGGCCTGATCATGGCTGCGCGCAACCTCACCGAAGAGTCCGCGGCTTCATGATGGAATGCATAGGGCATCCTGCACGGGCAGGGTGGGCCAGGTTCCTGCCGGAACGGGCCGCAAGCAGTCGGACCAGAGCGGCCGCCTGGAAGAAGCGCCGTCGCGACAGGCGCAACCATCGTCGCACGGGCCACGGAGTGAGAATTCAATGTCGGAAGTCACGATCAAAAAGCTCGCCAAGATTCTGAGTACCACGGTCGATCGCCTGCTTGGCCAGCTCGGCGAGGCGGGCATGGAGTTCTCCGATCCCGACCAGGTCATCAGCAGTGCCGAGAAGATGAAGTTGCTCGACTTCCTCCAGGGCGCGCACGGCAAGCGTGCGCCGGCGGCGGGCGAACCCGCCAGCCCGCGGCAGATCACCCTGAGCCGGCGGACCGTCAGCGAAATCACGGTGAACCCTGGCCAGCGCGGCGCCACGCCGAAGACCGTGAGCGTGGAAGTACGCGCCAAGCGGACCTACGTCAAGCGCAGCGTGATCGAGCAGGAGGCCCTGGCCGATCCCGAGCGCGAGGAAGCCAAGCGCAAGCTGGATGAGGCAAAGCAGCGGCGCGAAGCCGAGGAACAGCAGCGCATCGAGAGCGAGCAGCGCCGCCAGGCCGAGGAGGCCGCCGAGCGCGCAGCCGAAGAGGCGCGTCGCGCCGCGCTGGAGGAAGAAGCGCGCCAGCGCCAGGAGGCCGAGGCCGCCGAGCTCACCAGCGAACCCGCTGCCGCGGAAGTACCCGTGCCGATCGCCGCGCCGGAACTGCCGGCGCCTGTGCGCGAACCGGCACGCCAGCGCCCGGATCGGGCCGCTCCGCCGCCTGCCGGCACCGAAGCGCCGCGCCACAAGACCAAGCATGGCTCGCACCGCATGCGCGAGGAGGGTGAGGGCGGCAGCCGCTACTTTGGTACGGAATTGCACCTCTCGCAGGAAGGGGCGGCCCGTCGTACCGGTCGCAAGCGCGCCAAGCCGCGCCAGGCCGAGCAGGCGCGCTCGGGTTCCGCGCACGCCTTCTCACGACCGACCGCGCCGGTCGTGCGCGAGATCGCGGTGGGCGAAACCATTACCGTGGCCGACCTGGCGCAGAAGCTCGCCATCAAGGGGGCCGACGTGGTCAAGGCCCTGTTCAAGATGGGCGTGATGGTCACCATCAACCAGACCGTCGACCATGACACCGCGGTGCTGGTTGCCGAGGAGCTGGGTCACAAGGTGGTGGAAGCGACCGATACCAGCGCCGAATCCGCACTGCTGGCACAGCAGCCGGAGGGCGAGCAGTCCACGCGCCCGCCGGTCGTCACCATCATGGGCCACGTCGATCACGGCAAGACCTCCCTGCTCGACTACATCCGTCGGACCAAGGTGGCTTCCGGCGAGGCGGGCGGCATTACCCAGCATATCGGCGCCTACCACGTGGATACGCCCAAGGGCGTCATCACCTTCCTCGACACCCCGGGGCACGCCGCGTTTTCCTCGATGCGCGCGCGTGGCGCGCAATCCACCGACATCGTCGTGCTGGTGGTGGCGGCCGATGACGGCGTGAAGCCGCAGACGGTGGAGGCGATCCAGCACGCGCGGGCGGCCAACGTGCCGCTGATCGTGGCGATGAACAAGATGGACAAGTCCGAAGCCGATCCGGACCGTGTCAAGCAGGGACTGGTGCAGCACGAGGTGGTGCCCGAGGAATGGGGCGGCGACGTGCAATTCGTGCCGGTGTCGGCCAAGACCGGTGACGGGGTGGACAACCTGCTCGATGCGATTTCGGTGCAGGCCGAGGTCATGGATCTGCAAGCGGTCGGCGAAGGCCGCGCCAGCGGCGCGGTGATCGAATCCAGCCTCGACAAGGGGCGCGGTCCGGTGGCCACCGTGCTGGTGCAGCAAGGTCAGCTCAAGAGGGGCGACTTCCTGGTGTGCGGCGTCGAGTATGGCCGCGTGCGCGCGCTGTTCGACGAGGCGGGTCGCCAGGTGGAATCGGCGGGTCCGTCGATCCCGGTGCAGTTGCTGGGCCTGTCCGGCGTGCCCGAGGCGGGCGATGACTTCGTCGTGGTCGAGGACGAACGCCTGGCCAAGGAGGTGGCGGCGCAGCGCCAGCAGAAGCGCCGCGAGACGCGCCTGGTCAAGCAGGCCGGCAACCGCATGGAAGACATCATGGCGCAGATGGGCCAGAGCGAGGAGCAGCTCATCCTGAACCTGGTCGTGAAGGCTGACGTGCAAGGTTCCGCCGAAGCCCTGCGCGAGGCGCTGGATGCCATCTCCACCGATGCCATCCGCGTCAACGTGATCGCCTCGGGCGTGGGCGGCATCACCGAATCGGACGCGACGCTGGCCGCCGCCTCCAAGGCGGTCATCATCGGCTTCAACGTGCGTGCCGATGCCTCGGCGCGCAAGGTGATCGAAACCAACGGCCTGGACCTGCGTTATTTCTCGATCATCTACGATGTGATCGACCAGGTGAAACAGGTCGCCACCGGCCTGCTCGGCGTGGAGATCCGCGAGGAGATCATCGGCACCGCCGAAGTGCGCGAAGTGTTCCGGAGCTCCAAGTTCGGCGCGGTCGCCGGCTGCATGGTGGTCGAGGGCACGGTCAAGCGGCACAAGCCGATCCGCGTGCTGCGTGACAACACCGTGATCTTCCAGGGCGAGCTCGAATCGCTGCGACGCTTCAAGGAAAACGTGGACGAGGTGCGCAACGGCATGGAATGCGGCATCGGCGTCAAGCAGTACAACGACATCAAGGTCGGCGACCAGATCGAGTGCTTCGAGCGCATCGAGGTGGCGCGCACGCTGTAGCGGGCGCCGGCATGCGGGATCGGAGATTCGGGGTTCGCAACGGCGCGACTCCGGCTTCCGGTCCCGCCGTCCCGCGCAGCCGGCTTTTCGTACCCACCCTCCCCACTCCCCAACCCCGGCCCCGTGAAAAGATCCTTCACCCGTTCCGATCGTGTCGCCGCCGAGCTGCGGCGTGAAGTCGCCGTGCTGGTGCACGCCGCGGTGCGCGAACGTGCCCTGCCGTCGGTCAGCGTGTCCGATGTCGAGGTCACCCGCGACCTGGACGTGGCGGATGTGTACGTGACGGCACTGGTCGGCGATCAGGCACGCGAGGCGGTCAAGGCGCTCAAGGAATTGGCCAGGGACTTTCGCCGCGAGCTCTCGCGCACGATGAAGATGCGTCGCGTACCGGAACTGCGCTTCCACTATGACGATTCGGTGGACCGTGGCGAGCGGATCGAGCAGCTGCTGCGCGAAGATCCGGGAACGGAGAATGAGGAATAGGCAATGCTGGCTGCCGCGCCTCGCGACCGCCTGCCGCGCATCCATCACGGAATGACCGACGCGCCATGATGGCGAGCGCCGACTCCCGACCCACGGCTCCCCCCCAATCCCGGCCTCTAAGCGGCATCCTGCTGCTCGACAAGCCACAGGGGCTCAGTTCCAACCAGGCCCTGCAGCGTGCCAGGCGCCTGTTTGGCGCCGCCAAGGCCGGGCATACCGGCAGCCTTGATCCACTGGCGACCGGCCTGCTGCCGGTGTGCTTCGGCGAGGCGACCAAGATTGCCGGCCTGCTGCTCGGTTCCCACAAGGCGTACCTGGCCGAGGCGTGCCTGGGCACCACCACCAATACCGACGATGCCGACGGCGAGGTGCTGCAGACGCGCAGCGTCCCTGCGCTGAGCGATGCGGACATCGGCGCCGCACTGGTTGCGCTGACGGGTCACCTCACCCAGGTGCCTCCGGTATATTCCGCGCTCAAGCAGGGCGGGGTGCCGCTCTACCGGCGTGCCCGCCGCGGCGAGACGGTGCAGGCGCCGCCGCGCCAGGTCGAGGTGCGGCGATTCGAACTGCGCGAGCGTCAGGGCGATCGCCTGCAACTGTTCGTCGAATGCGGTTCAGGCACCTATGTGCGCAGCCTGGTGCGCGACCTGGGCGAGGCCCTGGGCTGCGGCGCCCACCTCACCGCCCTGCGCCGCCTGTGGGTGGAGCCTTTCCGCACCCCGCGCATGTACACGCTGGACGAACTGGCGCGCCTGGCGGCCGCTGGGCTGGACGCGCTGGATGCCGTGCTGCTGCCGCTGGAAGCGGGGCTGGCCGGGTATCCCCGGGTGCAGCTCGATGCGGACCAGGCGCGGCGGCTGCGCCAGGGCCAGGCGATCGCCTGGGCGCAGGCGCTCGGGCCTTGCCTGGCGCTGGATGAGTCCGGCCGGGCGCTGGCACTGGCCGAAGTGCGGGGTGGATTCCTGCGCGTCCTGCGCGGCCTCAATCCCGCCTGAAGCCGGCGCGACGGCGCTTGCGTGCGCGCATGCGGCGAAACGGGCTACAATAGGCGGCTTTTCGCAAGACCCCACTTAACGCGGATCGTGCTTTCGACAGGCTGAACCGCGCCGGACGTTCCATCAACAGGTATCCATCATGTCGCTTTCCACCGAACAGACTTCGAAGATCATCACCGACTTTGGCCGCGGCCAGAACGACACCGGTTCGCCGGAAGTCCAGGTTGCCCTGCTGTCCGCACGCATCGAGCACCTCTCCACGCACTTTGCCCAGCATGGCAAGGATCACCATTCCCGCCGTGGCCTTCTCAAGATGGTCAACCAGCGTCGCAGCCTGCTGAGCTATCTCAAGAACAAGGACAACGAGCGCTACAAGACCCTCATCGAGCGCCTTGGTCTGCGTCGTTGATTCCCGCGTTCGCCCGTGAACGCCGGATTGCAGCTGCAACGGCCGCCGTTCGTGGCCGTGCAGGTTGAAGTCTGCGGCGGCCCTGCGGGGCTGCCCGGTCAGGAAACCATGCAGGGTGACGATGCGCCTTGAAGGCGTGGATCGGGTTCGGGCATCGCGCAAATTCGGGTGGCCATCCGTGGCCGCACTTTCAAAATTGAGCATTCGGGAGCACGCATGGGCGTGCTTCCCTACAAATCCAGGACAGACAAAGTGGCCAAGGTAAGCAGATCATTCCAGTACGGCGCGCATACGGTAACGCTTGAAACCGGCGAAATCGCCCGCCAGGCGTCGGGCGCCGTGCTCGTCAGCATGGGCGGTACGGTCGTCCTCGTCACCGCGGTGGCGGCAACGAAGTCCCGGGAAGGGCAGGATTTCTTCCCGCTGACGGTCGACTACGTCGAGAAGTTCTACTCGGCCGGTCGCATTCCGGGCGGCTTCTTCAAGCGTGAAGGCCGCCCGACCGAGAAGGAGACGCTGACCTCGCGCCTCATCGACCGCCCGGTGCGCCCGCTGTTTCCGGACAATTTCAGGAACGAAGTGCAGGTCATCGCGCAGGTCGTTTCGATGGATCCGGACATCGACGGGGATATCCCGGCGCTGCTCGGGGCATCGGCCGCGCTGACTCTGGCCGGCGTTCCCTTCAAGGGCCCGATCGGCGCCGCGCGCGTGGGCTACGCCAACGGCAAGTACCTGTTGAACCCCACCCACAGCGAACTCGCCGCCTCCGAGCTGGATCTCGTCGTCGCCGGCACGGCCGGTGCCGTGCTGATGGTGGAATCGGAAGCCAAGCTGCTGAGCGAGGACGTGATGCTCGGGGCGGTCATGTTCGGCCACCGCGAGATGCAGGCAGCGATCGCGACCATCAATGAATTCGTCGCCGAAGCCGGCCGCAAGACCTTCGCCTGGGAAGCGCCGGTGCGCAACGAGCAGTTGTTCGACGTGCTGCGGGGCGCCATCGGCGATCGCCTGGTGCAGGCGTTCGCGATCCGCGACAAGCTGGAGCGTCGCGACGCCATCGCCGCCATCAAGGCGGACGTCAGCGCCACCATCGGCGCGCAGGCCGACGCGGCCGGCTGGAGCGGCGCGGACATCGCCGCGGCCTTCGGCGAGATCGAATACCACACGCTGCGCGATGGCGTGCTGAAGACCAAGGTGCGCATCGACGGGCGTCAGCTGGACGACGTGCGTGCGATCAACTGCCGCGTCGGCGTGCTTCCGCGCACCCACGGCTCGGCGCTGTTCACGCGCGGCGAGACGCAGGCGCTGGTCACGGTCACGCTTGGCACCACGCGCGACGCGCAGATCATCGACGCCCCGGGCGGTGAATCGAAGGATCCGTTCCTGTTCCATTACAACTTCCCGCCCTTCTCGGTCGGCGAGGCGGGTCGCTTCGGTGCGCCCAAGCGTCGCGAGATCGGCCACGGCCGCCTCGCCAAGCGCGGCGTGCAGGCGGTCAAGCCTTCGATCGAGGCGTTCCCCTACGTGCTGCGCGTGGTCTCGGAAATCACCGAGTCCAACGGCTCCTCGTCGATGGCTTCGGTCTGTGGTTCCTCGCTGGCCATGATGGACGCGGGTGTGCCGCTGGCCGCCCCGGTCGCCGGCATCGCCATGGGCCTGGTCAAGGAAGGCAGCGATTTTGTCGTGCTATCCGACATCCTCGGCGACGAGGACCATCTGGGCGACATGGACTTCAAGGTGGCCGGTACCGCCGACGGCGTGTCCGCGCTGCAGATGGACATCAAGATCGATGGCATCACCGAGGAGATCATGCGCACCGCGCTGGCCCAGGCCAGGCAGGGGCGCCTGCACATCCTCGGTGAGATGGCCAAGGTCATCACCAGCTCACGCACCGAGATGAGCGAGTACGCGCCGCGCCTGATCACCATGAAGATCCACCCGGACAAGATCCGCGAGGTGATCGGCAAGGGCGGCACCACCATCCGCTCCATCACGGAAGAAACCGGCGCCACCATCGACATCAACGACGATGGCACGGTGATCATCGCTTCGGTCAATCGCGAGGCGGGCGATGCGGCGAAGACGCGCATCGAGCAGATCGTTTCGGATGTCGAGCCCGGACGCATCTACGAGGGCAAGGTCGCCAAGCTGATGGACTTCGGTGCCTTCGTCACCATCCTGCCGGGCAAGGACGGCCTGGTCCACGTCTCGCAGATTTCCAACGAGCGCGTCGAGAAGGTGTCCGACAAGCTCAAGGAAGGCGACATCGTGAAGGTGAAGGTGCTGGAAGTGGACAAGCAGGGCCGCATCCGCCTGTCGATGAAGGCCGTGACCGAGGAAGAAGGCGCGGCTTGATTCGCGCGCCTCATCCTGGGCGTGACGAAGGCGGCCTGCGGGCCGCCTTCGTTGTTTGCGGCGCAGGCGAAAGGCTTCGCGCATGCCCAGGTGGCTCTCGCGCCAGCATGCCGGCTGCCGGTTATCATCCTCCGTGCGTGCCCGCGCGCCCGTTGGGGCGATCGGGCGCCCTGGTTGGTGCGGGAAGGCCGGGTCAGGCGGCCCTCAGGGCGCACAGGCAGACACGGCCGTGAGCGGCTGGATGCCGCGGGCGCCTGGGTTGTCGCCTGCCGGGCAACCCGACCGGTCCCTGGGCCATGCCATGCGGGTCCGTCATCTCAGATTCTGGAGCCCAGCCTGATGGCCAAGGCGAAAACCGCTTACGTGTGCGCCGATTGCGGCGCGGAACACTCCAAGTGGCAGGGGCAGTGCGTCGAGTGCGGGGCGTGGAACACGCTGGCCGAAATCGTCGTGCAACCCGCCACGCGATCCGCGGCGGGCGCGCGATTGGGCTTTGCCGGCGCTGCCGGCGGATCCCGGGTCACCCGCCTCGCCAGCGTGGCTGGCGAGGCCGAGCAGCGCAGTGCGACCGGCATCGGCGAACTGGACCGCGTGCTCGGCGGCGGCCTGGTGGTGGGCTCGGTGGTGCTGATCGGCGGAGATCCGGGCATCGGCAAGTCGACCCTGCTGTTGCAGATGCTGGGCACGCTCGGCCAGCGCCTGCGTGGCCTGTACGTCACCGGTGAGGAATCCCTGGCGCAGGTGGCTGCCCGCGGGCGGCGCCTGGGGATCACCCTGGACGGCCTGGAGGCGCTTGCCGAGACGTCGATCGAGCGCATCCTGGCCGAGGCGGCCGACGCCAGGCCGCAGGTGCTGATCATCGATTCCATCCAGACCATCTGGACCGAACTCCTGACGGCGGCCCCGGGCTCGGTGTCGCAGGTGCGTGAATCGGCCGCGCGCCTGGTGCGTTTCGCCAAGGAAACCGGCACCAGCGTGTTCCTCGTCGGCCACGTCACCAAGGAAGGCGGCATCGCCGGGCCGCGCGTGCTCGAGCACATGGTCGATGCGGTGCTCTACTTCGAGGGCGAATCGGGCAGCCGCTTTCGCGTGCTGCGCGCCTTCAAGAACCGTTTCGGCGCGGTCAACGAGCTCGGCGTGTTCGCCATGTCCGACAAGGGCTTGCGCGAAGTGCCGAACCCGTCGGCGATCTTTCTTTCGGCCCATGCCCAGCCGACGCCCGGCAGCGCCGTGATGGTGACACGCGAAGGCACGCGCCCACTGCTGGTCGAGGTGCAGGCGCTGGTGGACCAGTCCTCGCTCGGCAATCCACGCCGGGTGACACTGGGCCTGGAGCAGAACCGGCTGGCCATGCTGCTGGCGGTACTGCACCGTCACGGCGGCGCGGCCGTTTACGATCAGGATGTGTACGTGAATGTGGTCGGTGGCATTCGCGTGCAGGAAACCGCGGCGGATCTGCCGGTGCTGATCGCCGTGTTGTCGAGCTTCCGCGATCGGCCGTTGCCGGACAAGACGGTGGCGTTCGGGGAAGTGGGGCTCTCCGGCGAAATCCGGCCGGTGCCGAACGGCGAGGAACGGCTCAAGGAAGCCGCCACGCACGGTTTTCGTCGTGCCATCGTGCCCAGGGCGAATGCACCGAAGAAGACGCACCTGGGGGAATTGCAGATCGTCGCGGTCGATCGCCTTGGCGAGGCCCTGGCGGCGGCCTTCGACCGCTAGTTTGCCTGTCGGCCACGGTCGATGATCCAGGCGTCGACCGGCACCTGCAGGGCGCGCCACGCCCGGGCCGCGTTCGCTCAGGACACCCGTTGCAATAGCACTTCCAGCACGAATTTCGAGCCGAAGAAGGCCAGTGCCAGCATCGCCATGCCGGCCAGGGTGAGATTGACGGCACGGCGGCCGCGCCAGCCGTGGCGCCAGCGCCCCCACAGCAGCGCAGCGAAGATGATCCACGCAATGACGCTCAGCACGATGGTGTGCGCCAGGTGCTGGTCGCGGATGTTTTCGACGAACAGGCTGCCGCTCAGCAGGGTCAGCGTGAGGCCGAGGAATCCGGCGCCAATGAGGCGGAACAGCAGCGCTTCGGTGAGCGTGAGCGGCGGCAGTGCGCGCAGCCAGGTGCCCAGGCGGCGCTTGCGCAGCGCGCCTTCCTGGAAGGCCAGCAGCAATGCCACGATGGCGCCCAGCGACAGCAGGCCATAGGCGATCAGCGCGATGCTGACGTGCAGCTTGATCTGCCAGTCCATCGGTCTGGGCAGGGTCGGTGGGGCGAGGAACACGTCCACGGCGAGCAGCAGTGCGGCAAGCGGGAACACGATCACGCCGAGTGCCGCGACCGGCCGGTTCAGGTTGACGACCACCGTCAGAGCCGCAACCACGCAGGCCGTGAGCGAGAGCGCGGCGTAGAAGTGCAGGTCCAGTGCGCCGCGATGCATGCCGAACACGACGCTCGCATGCGCGATGACCGCGAGGCTGGCCGCCGCCATGGCGAGCCGGCTGGCGGCTTCGCCGCGACCGAGCAGCGGACGCGCAAGCAGGCCGGTCGCGACGAGGTACAGCACGATCGCGAACAGGGTGAGGAAGGTCATCAGCATCTGCCAAGTTTCGCATGGCGGGCCTTGCCGGTGCACGCTCGTGCGCGGCAAGGCAGCGCTGCCTTGATGGAATCTGCGCGCGTTGGCTGCGCTGGAAAGGCGAAGGGCCGGCGCCATGCGGAGCCAGCCCTTCGGGGTATGCAAGTGGCGGAGCGGACGGGACTCGAACCCGCGACCTCCGGCGTGACAGGCCAGCATTCTAACCAGCTGAACTACCGCTCCACATCGTGACAACCTTGAACCAACCTTCCCTGGTGGCTCAGCCGTTCGCCCTCCATGGCTCACCGGTTCCACTCGCGCGAATGCCTTGGTGGCATTCGCAGGCGCTCGTGGAACCACCAGCTGAACTACCGCTCCACATCGTGACAACCTTGAACCAACCTTCCCTGGTGACAAACGCCCGTGGCCTCCTGGCCGGCCCGCAAAGATAGCCGAACCGTACCGGTATTCCAAGCCGGATCATCCTGATCCGTGCCCATTCCTCGAATGGCGTCCCCAAGGGGATTCGAACCCCTGTTACCGCCGTGAAAGGGCGGTGTCCTAGGCCTCTAGACGATGGGGACGCTGAGGGGGAGCACCGTGCCGCGGTGAAACCCTGGAACGATGAATCTGGTGGAGCCAGGCGGGATCGAACCGCCGACCTCTACAATGCCATTGTAGCGCTCTCCCAGCTGAGCTATGGCCCCGGGAAAGGCGCGAGAGAATAGTGACCCGGGAGCGTTTCGTCAACACCTCTTCACGCGTTCGATGAAATTTTCCGGTGGCGCCCGAACAGGCCACCGCGTCGCGACTCCTCCTCGGCGCCCGCCAAGTCTTCGGAAACGACATAGCCGAGCGCGTGGTAGGCGTTGATGAAATCGGCCACATCGCCCGGGCTGGCGCCGGTCTGGCTGGCAATCTCGGCGACCGTCGCCGCCTGCTTGAGCATGACGGTGGCGATGCGGAAGTGGCGCGGAAACTCGCGCTCGCTCTGCGGCCAGCGGGCCAGCTGGTAGCGCCCTTGCGGATCGAGCCCGGCCTCCAGCGTGCCGTTGCCGCGGACGAGGTGTACCAGCCAGGCAAGCCTTGCGTAGGGATGGGCGGGCAGGGTCTGCACGGCGGTTGCGAAGGCGGCTTCATCGAGCAGTTGCATGTCACCGGGCGCAAGCGTGTGGGTGCACCAGCCGCCCAGGCCCTTGAGGCTGGCGTCGGCATGCCAGACGCGGGCGCGGGGATCGAGGTAGAGATCGGGCAGACCGCGGGTGCGCAGGCGCAGCCGGGCGTGGCGAACCGGCTCTTCGGCCAGAAGCTCGAGCAGCCCGGCGGCGACGCACGCTCGCCGATGGCGCTTCCGCCGGCGTCGACGCCACCACCGCAGGGGCACCGGCGGCCGGCAGCGACTGCTTCGGCTGGGTGGTCGTTGGCGTTCCGGCGGCAGTGGACGGGGCGGCAATCGGCTGCGCGGGCGCGGCCGGCGTGGCAGGCCGGGCGGGCAGGGTGGTGCCCACCCGGTTCAGCACCGCGACCAGGTCACCGCCGTCGATGGGCTTGCGTAGGCACGCGTCGTTCGGATAGGCCTCCGGCTGGCTGGCGAAGGCCACGATGCAGCGACCCTGTGCCTGGGCGCGCAGCCAGTCCATGTGGCCATAGGTGGAATCGGGGTCGATGACCAGCAGCTCGGCATCGGCATGCGCCGCGAGTCGCCAGCGCGCATGCAGCTGCGCGGACTGCGCGTCGAGCAGGTGCTGGATGCGGGCGACGGCATCATCCGTGGCGCCGACGACGCACAGGGTGTGCAAGGTCTTGGCGTTCAAGGCAGTCCCTCAGGGTTGGACGCTTTCCACAAGCAAGGAACGTGCCTTGCGGGAAGTGCGCCTGCTGCGCCGATGCCAGGCACGCGCAGGGGCAAAACTGACGGCCAGTGTCAGGCTTCGACGGGGTGGCCGGCCGCAGCCGGCGCCTGCTCGCGCTGCTGCATCGCCCACAGGCGGGCGTAGCGTCCGTCGGCGGCAAGCAGTTGCGTGTGCGTGCCGCGTTCGACGATGCGGCCATGCTCCAGCACGAGGATTTCGTCGGCGTCGATGATGGTCGAGAGCCGGTGGGCGATGACCAGCGTCGTGCGGCCGCGCGCGATCGCGGCCAGTTCGGCCTGGATGCGCTTCTCGGTGCGCGTGTCCAGGGCGCTGGTGGCTTCGTCGAACAGCAGGATGGCCGGGCGCTTGAGCAGGGTGCGTGCAATGGCCACGCGCTGCTTCTCGCCGCCGGAAAGCTTGAGGCCGCGTTCGCCCACGCTGGTGTCATAGCCCTTGGGCAGCGATTCGATGAAGTCGTGGATGTGCGCCGAGCGCGCCGCGGCGACGACTTCCTCGCGGGTTGCGCCGGGCCGGCCGTAGGCGATGTTGTAGTAGATGCTGTCGTTGAACAGCACCGTATCCTGCGGAACGATGCCGATGGCCGCGCGCAGGGAGGCCTGGCTGACGTCCCGGATGTCCTGGCCGTCGATGCTGATGCGCCCGCCGGTGACGTCGTAGAAGCGGAACAGCAGGCGTGCCAGGGTCGATTTGCCGGCGCCGGTGGTGCCGACGACGGCCACGGTGTGCCCGGCCGGGATCTCGAAATCGACGTCGCTGAGGATCGGACGCGCCGGGTCATAGTGGAAGTCCACATGCTCGAAGCGCACGCGGCCCTCGGGCGTGGCGAGCGGCGGGGCGTGGGGTCCATCCTCCACTTCGCGCGGCTCGCCGAGCAGGGTGAACATGCGCTCGATGTTGATCAGTGCCTGCTTCACCTGGCGGTACACCATGCCCAGGTAGTTGAGCGGCGCGGAGAGCTGCAGCAGGAACGCGTTCACCATCACGAAATCGCCCAGCGTCATGCTGCCGTCGGCCACGCCGGCGGCGGCGCGCCACAGCAGCGTGGTCAGGCCGATGGCGATGATGGCCGCCTGGCCGGTGTTGAGTACCGACAGCGACGACTGGCTGCGCACCTGGGCGTCCTCGAGCTGTATCAGGCTGACGTCGTAGCGGGCCAGTTCATGGCGCTCGTTGCCGAAGTACTTGACCGTTTCATAGTTCAGCAGCGAATCCACCGCGGTTTCGTTGGCCCGCGTGTTCGCCGTGTTGGCGGCGCGGTACCAGCGCATGCGCCACTCGGTGACCGTGAAGGTGAATGCCATGTAGGCCACCAGCGTGGCCAGGGTGATGGCGGTGAATGACCAGTCGAAACGGGCGATCAGGATCGCGCACACGAGGGCGATTTCGAGCAGGGTCGGCAGGATCGTGTAGATGGTCCAGTCGAGCAGGTCCGAAGTCGCGGACATGCCGCGTTCGACATCGCGCGCCACGCCGCCGGTGCGCCGGTTCAGGTGGAAGCGCAGGCTGAGCGTGTGCAGGTGCTCGAACACGCGCAGCGCGATGTTGCGCGAGGTGCGCGCGAGCACGCGCGCGAACACGAACTGGCGCAGCTCCTGGAACAGTGCCGTGGACAGGCGCAGCGCGCCGTAGGCCAGCAGCAGACCCACCGGAATCAGCAGGGGGCGCGGGGCCAGGTCGAGCGCGTCGATCAGTTCCTTGAGCACCAGAGGCACGCCGACATTGGCGAGCTTGGCCGCGACCAGAAACACCAGCGCAATGCCGACGCGCCAGCGATAGCGCCACACATCCGGCCACAGGCGGCGGATGACGGTCCAGGTGGATGGGGTGGCGTGATCGTTCATCGGCGGCAGTGCTCGGGCACAGCGACGCAAGATGGGGATGTCGCCGGCGCTTGGCAATGTGCCGACGGCATGGGCACTATGATGCTCTTCCCAGCACCGGAGGAACGCCCATGCACCTGTCGTCCCTGACCACTGCCCTTGCCCTTGTCCTCGCCGCGTCGCCGGCCATCGCCCAGCCGGGCCATGGCGCGCATGACGCGCATTCCGCGCAGGCTGCGTCGCGCGGGATCGAACGCCTGATGGCGCCCGAGGGCGCCCGCGTTTTCATCATCTCGCCGCGCGATGGAGCGACGGTGGGACAGGAAGTGACGGTCAAGTTCGGTGCCGAAGGCATCGCCATCAGACCGGCCGGCGACATGAGTCCGGACAGCGGCCACCACCACCTGCTGATCGACGTCGGCGAACTGCCGCCACTGGACGCGCCGATCCCGGACGATGCCCACCACAAGCACTATGGCAAGGGGCAGACCGAGGCCACGATCCATCTCGAACCGGGCACGCACACCCTGCAGTTGGATCTTGGTGATGCACGCCACATGCAGTTCGATCCACCGATCGTGTCCGGGACGATCACCATCCACGTGCAGTGACCGGACACGCGCGGCAATCACGCGCCGGGTTCGTGGACGCTGCCAGCCTGCGACCGGAAGGCCTCGGGATGGCCGGGTCCGTGCCGGTGCGCCCTGCCGCGTGCCGCGGCGGCGCCGGGCACGCCAGGCCGCGGTCGGGGCGTGCGCAAGGCTGCGGTTTGGCCGGGTGGGGGTTGCGCGGCGGATCGCGTGGCGCGCACCGCGTTCGGTAAACTGACCCGCCGTCTTGCAGCAAGCCAGCCACGATGACCGTCCGTACCCGCTTCGCCCCGAGTCCCACCGGATATCTCCACATCGGCGGGGCGCGCACCGCGCTCTACTGCTGGCTGGAGGCGCGTCACCGCGGCGGCGAGTTCATCCTGCGCATCGAGGATACCGACCGTGAGCGTTCGACCGAGGCCGCCGTGCAGGCGATCCTCGACGGCATGCGCTGGCTCGGGCTCGACCACGATGAAGGTCCGTACTACCAGACCCTGCGCATGGATCGCTATCGCCAGGTGGCCGAAGACCTGCTCAAGGCCGGCAAGGCGTACTACGCCTATGAAAGCAGGGACGAGATCGAGGCCATGCGCGCGCAGGCGCTGGCCAGGGGACTCAAGCCGCGCTATGACGGACGCGCGCGCGACCTCGACCTGCCCTACCGCGACGATCCCAATCGCGTCCTGCGTTTCAAGAATCCCACCGGCGGCAGCGTGGCCTTTCTCGACAAGGTCAAGGGCCGCATCGAGTGGGCCAACGAGGAGCTCGACGACCTGGTGCTGGTGCGTTCGGACGGCTTTCCGACCTACAACTTCGCCGTCGTGGTCGATGACATCGACATGCGCATCGGGGCGGTGATCCGCGGCGACGACCACGTCAACAACACCCCGCGCCAGGTCAACATCTACCATGCGCTGGGTGCCAGCGTGCCCGAGTTCGCCCACCTGCCGATGATCCTGGGGCCGGACGGGCAGAAGCTCAGCAAGCGTCATGGCGCGGTCAGCGTGATGCAGTACCGCGACGATGGCTTCCTGCCGCATGCGCTGCTCAACTACCTGGTGCGCCTGGGCTGGTCGCATGGCGATCAGGAGATCTTCTCGCGCGAGGAGATGGTCGCCCTGTTCGATGTGGCCGAGGTCAACAAGTCGGCGGCGCGTTTCGACCTGGACAAGCTCAAGTGGTTGAACCAGCAGTACCTCAAGAACGATGACCCGGCCGCCCTCGTGGCGCATTTCGAATGGCACCTGCACGCCGCAGGCATCGATCCGACGCAGGGGCCCGAGCCGCTGGATGTCGTGGTCGCGCTGCGCGAGCGCGTGCATACGCTCAAGGAGATGGCCGACAAGGCACGCGTCTGGTATGCGCCGCTGGAGGCCTACGACGAGGCCGCCGTGACCCGGCATCTCGCCACGCCGACGGCGCGCCCGGCCCTCGAGGCCGCGCATGCCCAGCTGGGTGCCATCGCAACCTGGTCGGTCGCCAGCGTGCATGCGGCCATCGACGCCGCGGCCGGTTCGATCGGCGTCGGCATGGGCAAGATCGCCCAGCCGCTGCGCGTGGCCCTGACCGGGACGCAGGTCTCGCCGTCGATCGACCACACGGTCTATCTTGCCGGTCGCGACGAAGCGCTGCGGCGCATCGAGGCGGCCCTGGCGCGCTGCCCCTGAGCATCGGGTCATGCTGCTCGAGCGCTGCCTGGATGCCCTGCTGCACGCCGATCTGGCCGACCCGGAAGCGGCGCAGCAGGCCGTGCAGACATGCACGCGGGCGCTGCTCGACGCCAACCTGTGGGCCTGGGCGCTCGGCATCACGGTGTTCTGCGCCGCGGTGGGCGCGCTCATCGGCTACGTCCGCGGGCGCTGGCTGGTCGGCCTGGCCTGGGGCGCCGCGCTGGGGCCGATCGGCTGGCTGGTGATGCTGCTGACGAGCTCGCAACGTGTCGAGTGCCCGGCCTGCAGCCGCGGCAACCCGCCGGGCGCAAGGTCCTGCCGCCATTGCGGGGTCAACCTGCAGGCCGCAGCCCGCGCCTCCGCACGCGCCACGAACAAGCGCATCGACAGCGGGCGCGGCTGGTAGCGGCAGCGCGCGCCGAGCGCGGGTGCGCCGATTGGAACAGGTGTCCGGCGCTGGCACGCCGTGGCGTTGCAGGCGCAGGCAGCCGGTCGCACCGCGCGCCGGCGGGATGCGCGGATGTCCCGTCGCCTCCGGCGCCGGCCCGCCGCAACGGCCGGCTGCATGCTTTGCTGGCGGCGACGCACTAGAATGGGGTCACCGGTCCGAAGCCAGCCCGACATGTCAGCCACGGCCCATCCACATCACCATCACCACGATGCCGACGCCTTCGTCGAGGCGGTTGCGCAGGCCTGCGCGACGCGTGGCCTGCGCCTGACTCCGCT
>Ga0265293_10004394_pt1 | contig 24899 bp, 19 predicted proteins | sample Munlanlewell138R_FD_192505 | JGI IMG/M metagenome (GOLD analysis project Ga0265293, IMG submission 192505) | Leachate microbial communities from a municipal landfill in Southern Ontario, Canada - Leachate well 138R | ecosystem: Engineered > Solid waste > Landfill > Unclassified | place: Canada...
TTAACATATTTACTATCACCGTAGATGGCTGATATATCTCAACTGTACTTGGGTTAGTACTTAATCTAGAATGCAAATCAGTATTTACTGATGCCCTAATATTAACCTCAAACTGATCTACATCTATCTCTATCTGTCCTTGAGCGTTAACTTTTTGAAAACAAAAAAAGAAAAGAGATAGGAATATAACAATGGTTTTCAAGGCAGTTTTAATCTTCATTATATTTCTTCTACTACTCTCTTTATGTAATTATCTATAATTTCAGTTAGGACAGAAGAGCCGTAAGGATCCTTTCCTAAAGGTTTACTATTGCTATTACTGTAACAATTTTTACACACTAGTGCAAAGTTTTTACCATCGATATATTCTATATCTTTCTTACTACCACAGTATACACAAGAGGTGAAATCACTTAAAAACCCCATCTCTTTAAGAAATTTAATCCTTAATTTGTTTGTAGACCTAATATCTAAATTCATCTCTAAGGCTTTTTGTAAAGCATCAAAAAGAGTAGGATACGGATCATACTCCTGTAAAAATTTATTTAACAGAAAAAGAACCCTTCTGACATTCTCCATTTCTAGATTATCTAAATCTAAACTAGCTACAAACTCAGACTCTGTGAGCAAAGGCATACCTCTCCCTTCATAGAAAGATATTTTACTAGTACAAAGTGTTTGCATATTACCTCTGTTTTTACTATTTATTTTCCTAATACCTCTTGCAAAAAGAGTAAATTTCCCAAGCTCTCTACCAAATACTGTTAATATCTTATCTGCCTCTGAGTAATTTATTGATTTTATTACAACCACTGTATCTTTACCCATATGCCCCCTTCCTTGTTAAAACTATATATGGCGTTTTAAGTAATATTTTAAGATCAAGAAAAAAATTGTACTCCATTGAATATATGGAATCCATACTTAACCTATCAGAGAACTTTATTTCATTTCTCCCTGATACTTGCCAGATACCAGTAATACCAGGCCTAACTGAGAAGATGTTTTTTAGATACCTCTTGTCATCAGGGTACTCTTCTAGATGACGACTTAATTCATCCTTGTATGTAGGTCTTGGTCCCACTAAAGACATCTCTCCTTTTAAAACATTAACTATCTGAGGTAGTTCATCTAAGTCAGTTTTTCGCAAAAACTTACCTATCTTAGTTATCCTAATATCTTCATCTATTCTCAATTTATTCCCTCCCTCTATCCATTTCTTTTTCAGTTCTGCATACTCCTCATTTTCTAAAATCTCCTTATGTGCATTAGGTATCATAGTTCTAAACTTGTACATTCTAAATGCCTTCTGTCCTTTTCCTAGTCTAAGAGGTTCTTTAACAAAAACTGCCTCCTTATCTATTAACCATATTAGAAGAGAGATTACTAAAAAAAGAGGTAGTAACATTATTAAAAGTACAAGAGAGAAGAGGATATCAAAAGCTCTTTTAATTTTGCTGTATAGCATCTTTGACATAGTTATGCAGTTTATATTCAAATATCTCTGATGCAAAATTAGCTGATTGTTTCCTACAATTATCTGGATCAAAATCCTCTGATTTAAAATTCTTTAAGATTTTTGCTAATTCCTTAATATTGTATTTATCAAAAAATACCCCCGTCTTGGGATTATCCTCTGATACAGTCTCTTGTACTCCTCCCTGTCTAAATGCAATAACAGGGGTACCTGATGCATTGGCCTCCACAGGAACAATACCAAAGTCCTCATCTCTAACAGGGAAGATTAAAGCCTTAGTCCTAGCTAACAGATTAAACTTCTCTTCATCTGTCACATATCCTAAAAATTTAATTAAACCTCTTGCATTTAACTTTTTAACCAAGTCCTTCATATTATCAAAATCATCTCCCATACCAGCAATTTTAAGAGGGACATCTGCCTTTACACACGCCTTTATTGCCAATTCCACTCCCTTGTATGTTTCAACCCTACCTAAATACAGAAACCAATTCTCCTTCCTGTTCATTTTTCTTCTTTCCTGAATCTTTTTTACCTCAACAGGAGGATATATTACATCTGCATCAACATCGTAATATTTCTTTATTCTCTTCCTAACAACCTGAGATATGGCAGCAATATGATCACAATCCTGAGCTGTTTTTCTATCTGCCTTTCTTAATATGTTTTCAAGAAATGTCTTCGAAAAGAAACTATATATTTTAAAGAGAAACCTGTTTGTACCCTCCAGTTGATTAATGTCCTTTAAAGTTCTGCTCTCTTTCTGCCAAAGGAATTTAGGTGGAGACATACAGATATTTACATGTGGAATCTTTTTTACTTTAACAAACCTCGCAAAAGCAATAGAAAGGGATACTACTGCATCATAGTTTTTAAACTTAAAAAGTTTGTATGCTAACGGTTGAAAAAGAAGATATATATATCTAAGCTTATCTCTCCCTGGTAGATACTGCATAAATGAATGATTTATTTTTACATTAGGGAAAAACTTTTTAACAAATTCCTCATCGTAATATGCTGTAAAAAGTTCACTGTTTGGGAATGTATCTAATATATATTTAAGGTGTATTTCAGCACCTCCATGCTTATACAGAGGTTCACTTACAACAGCTACTCTAATATTGCTCTCTTTCTCTTTTTTTCTGTTCTTTTTCATATACTTTAATTAAATACTGCTCTAAATTATTTAAGAACTTTCTCTCTGAAAAGAGTTGGGCATGCTTCTTTATTAATTGCCTATTATATCTTGTTTTGTTGAAATTAATAAGGGAGGTGGTAAGCTCTTTTTCGTTTTTAAAAAACTCTCCTGTTACTTTCTCCTTTACTGTTTCTAGTAATCCTCCATCCTTGTAACCTAATACTGGTGTACCCGATGCCATAGCTTCAACAGGTACTAATCCAAAATCTTCCAATGCACAAAAGAGTAATACATCTGCTAACTCATACATTACCTTTACCTCCATATCATCTTTTACAAATCCTAAAAATCTAATTCTACTATCTCTCCCAGCAACCTTTTCAAGATATCTTCTGTCTGGACCCTCTCCAACTATGATAAGCTGTTTGTTTGCTTCCTTACATGCGTTAATAGCCCAATCTACTCGCTTGTGATCATACAATCTAGAAACGACTAAAACAAAATTCTTAGGAAGTTCATATTTTTTAATTACTCTTCTTTTCTCTTTTTCAGATGAATCTAAGAAGTATTTCTCCTCTACTCCTGGATAGATTACTGTGGACTTTTTCTTGTATGTCTTCCATATCTTTCTTGATATATACTTTGAATTTGCTGTCCAGTAATCTACTCTTCTTGATATTGTCCAATCCCACACCCTCATATATGTATTTAGAAATATAGATATTGGTTTGTACAGAGCTTTTAATCTAGAGGCTCTAGCATTTAACTCCTTGTCCCAAAGACTTCTAGGAGGAGTCATTACCATAGCTACATGTGGTTGATTTAATTCCGTTATAACTCCCTTCCCTGGTCCTGCAGATATACTAATTACAAGGTCATATCCTCTTAAATCAAAGTTTTCATAAGCAAATGGTGTTAAGACTTTAAGGTGTCTGTAAAAATGTTTAGGAAGGATATTTGATATCTTTTGTACAAAGCTAGTATGGACTGTTTTGTTTTCTAGTTCTGGATATTTCTTTTTTTCAAATACTATTGTAAATATATTTGCATCTGGGAAAAGTTTCAATATGGAATACATCTCTCTATCTGCTCCACCAAAAGAACTCATCTGGTCAGCAACGATAGCTACTTTAGGGAATATATTGTGTAGATTAGACATAGGATATTATAACAAAAGGACTCTCTTTTAATAATTGTTTAAACATTGTATGCCACTCACACTATAATTCTATGGCAGTATCAAAGATCTCCTGTAGATTTTCATCTTTTCTATCTTTTAATTTTTCATAGTATTCTCTAACTAATGGATAGCCAAGATTTTCATTACTTAGTAAATAGTTTTCGACCTTTTCTTCTAAACCTCTTACTCTCAAATCATAAATATTCAACGTTTCATTTAATTTAATTGTAGAAGCCCTAACAAAACACTCTCCAAAATATGCTACTCCATATATCTTAAGAACATCTTTGTTTAAAGATAGTTTTTTTAGTTTCTCTTTAAGTTTCTCTTTGGGATATTTAGACCCAATAGTTTCATTAAAAAAAGAATGGCTTAACTCGTGGATCGTATTTGATAATACATGAATTTGATGATATTCCGATTCCCCTGTTGATTTATTAACCTTTGGAGATGTGATTGAATAGAAGATGTCTTCCTTTCTTAAACCAAAGCAATCACCTAATGCTACAAAGTTTGGAATAAAAAATAACTCTGGAATATATTCTAACTCCCAGAAGGAAACAAGAGCATTTAATATATTGTCTTTCTTATCAAATATTTCTTGTATTTCATTACATAGCTTTTCATATTCTACTTGAATGTTTTCTGTATAAAATGAGTTAAAATTTATATCATCGTACAATTTTTTAAGATGGTTTCTGAAAAAAGAAATGTCCTTTCGGAACGCTTTTAATTCCATTAATTCTTTCTCTTCTTTTTTTGATAAGGCAAGAACGAAATTATCATTAAGATAGAGTGATAGTATCATAAATTGATAAAGGGTAGATAATGGATTCTTATTTTTATATTCTTTTTCAAATTCAATCCAAAATGATTTGGAAATTAATTTTTCAAATTTACTAGAAATCTTCTCATACAAAGGAAACTTCTTTTTCTCCTTAGGATTAGCAATATTTAAAACTAAGGTAAGAAATATTATATTCTTATTTGGAAGTACTTTTATCATATACTATAGAAAGAAGGTAGTAATACCTAGACATTATAGAGTAGGAATCTCTCCATCATCAAATCCAAAATCCTCTGCACTAATATTTTCATCATCCTCCTCATCTAATTGCTCTAGAGCCTTTGTTAAATCATCATCTACAGTTACAGAGACCTTCTTGTCTGGAGATTCCTCATCACCTGGGAATATGACATCTAAAGCCTCCCCCTTATCATTGTACGGATCTATACCATCATCATCCATATCATTCTCAGCTCCCATTAGTATAATATTGGGCTGTTCCTCTTCAATATCTAACTCCTCATCAGAAACCTTTCCATCATTCTCCATTCTCTTCTTTGTTCTTTTAATAAACCTCTCTGCATCATCACCAAACTTCTCAACCACATCTATCACTCTCATAGCTTCACCACATTCGGGGCAGTAATGAATATGGTCTATCTCTTCACCACAGTGAGAACAGGAAAGAAAAATAACATGGACACTCTTCCTTGAAGTTACTAGTTCATCTTTTTTGTTTTTACTATTCTTAGCCATAATAATCTGTTACTTAGAATAGTATAGGGACTATAGTGTGTCAATAATCCCATAGAAAAAGAATTTATTCATATTTTGGATAGCAACATTTCTTGTACTTTTTACCACTACCACAAGGACAAGGATCATTACGTCCAATTTTCTTGTTCTTTTTAATAGTTTTTTGCTTAACCGTTTGACCAGGTCTACTATCTTTATCCCTCTCAATCCTAAGAGGTCTTTGTTCCTCCTGCCTCACTACCCTAACCTTAAAGAACCTTGTTACAACAAACTCATCTACCTTTGCCAACATCTCATCAAACATCCTAAACCCCTCATTTTTGTATTCTACTAGAGGGTCTCTCTGTGCTAAGTTTCTTAATGATATACCCTCTCTAAGGTCAGTCATAGTATCTAAATGCTCCATCCAAAATCTATCAAAAGATTGTAGTATTAAGTATTTAGAAAGCTGCTGCATAGGTTCTAACCCTATGGAATATATGTGAATGACAAAGGAGGTTAGGATTAAGTTTTTAAGAAACTGTACTCTTTTTACATCTTCTCCTAACTTGTAAAGATGCCTGAACATATCTACAGTAGATTTAAATCCTAACTCTTTACTAGAAAGATCTACTAACTCCTGTGTTAGAAGGTTAACTATCTGTACATACAGCTTTCTCTCTTCAATATTATCAATCTTCATATCATCTTGAAGCTGAGCAGCTACAAGATAATCGATATACTCTAGTACTTTCTTTAGTATCCATTTATCCAAAGGAGAAAAAGGATAGGAGAGAGTTTCAAATTCATCTATTTTCCAAGTTTCCTCTCTTGCCAATGAGAATCCATCCAAGCTATCCTGTACTCTTTCTACATCTATTTTCTCTAAAGCTTTCAGTTCCTTCTTCAAATCTAATTGAGATTTAGGAACCATCTTCAGTCTCTCTGCCTCAAGTATCTTCCTTCTTAATGTATATATTATCTCTCTTTGTTGATTTAAGACATCATCGTAATCTACCAGTCTTTTCCTAATATCATAGTTGTGTGCCTCTACTTTCTTCTGTGCATTCTCTATAGTTCTACCAAGAATACCCGCAGTTATCGGTATATCATCATCTAGACCAACTTGGGACATAATTAATTGCATCCTTTCTCCTCCAAAGAGTCTCATTAACTCATCTTCAAAAGAGACATAGAATCTTGATTCCCCTGGATCTCCCTGTCTTCCAGACCTACCTCTTAGCTGATTATCAATCCTTCTTGACTCATGCCTCTCAGACCCTATCACATACAAGCCTCCTAACTCTTTTACTTCTTTACCCAATGCAATATCAGTTCCTCTACCAGCCATATTTGTAGCTATCGTCACAGAACCCCTCATCCCTGCTTCAGAAACAATCTTAGCTTCCATCTCATGATACTTAGCATTTAAAACATTATGCTTTATACCCTCCTTAGAAAGCATACTTGAGAGATACTCAGACTTCTCAACTGATGTAGTACCAACCAACATCGGTTGTCCACTCTCATGATGCTTTTTAATATCCTCTACTATAGCTTTGTACTTACCCTCTTCTGTTCTGTAAACAACATCATTGTGATCCTTCCTCACAACAGGTTTGTTTGTAGGAACCACTATCGTATCTAAATCATAAATGGAAGAAAACTCCTCTGCCTCTGTCAGTGCAGTACCTGTCATCCCTGAAAGATATTGATACAATCTAAAAAAGTTCTGTAGTGTAATGGTAGCCATTGTTTTGGATTCTTTCTTAACCTCAACTCCTTCCTTGGCTTCAATAGCCTGATGTAAACCCTCACTGTATCTTCTACCCTCCATCGCTCTTCCTGTAAACTCATCAACTATGAGCACCTCTCCATTTCTGATTAAATACTCATCATCTCTCTTGTAAAGCTCCTTTGCCTTAAGTGCATTGTCTAGATGATATGCTAACTGTGCATTCTCATAGATATTCTCCACTCCCAAAGACTTCTCTACTAAATCTACTCCCACCTCAGTTAGGGAAACTGCATTTGCTTTCTCATCTACTATGTAGTGCTCTTCTACTTTAAGAGTATTAACCAAAGAAGAAAATCTCTTGTACAGATCATTAGCTGTATCTGCTGCTGTAGATATGATAAGGGGAGTCCTAGCCTCATCTATTAATATTGAGTCTGCCTCATCCACAATTACAAAGTACTTAGGACCCTGTACCCTTTCTTCCATACTTCTAGCCATATTATCTCTTAAATAGTCAAAACCAAATTCATTGTTAGTACCATATACAACATCACAATCATACACCTCTTTTTTAGAACACTCCTGCAAATTAACACCACTCATATGATCATATTTAAGTCTTCCTTCCTCTTTTGCTTTCCTCTCTCTCTCTTTAATTAATTCCTTCGCTTCTTCCCCTTTTAATTTAATAGCCTCCTGATCATCTATAAATTTGTACTGCTTACCTGAATTAATAGCACCTACACTCATCCCCAAGGAATGAAGAATATGACCATTCCACTCAGCATCCCTTCTTGCAAGATAGTCATTAACTGTAACAAGATGTGCCCCTCTTCCTGTTAAAGCATAGAGATACAAAGCAAGATTAGCGGCTAATGTTTTACCCTCCCCAGTAAATAGTTCTGAAACCCTGTTATCAAACAGTACATATCCTGCCATCAACTGAACATCAAAATGCCTGTGTTGAGCAACCCTCTTTGAGGCCTCCCTTACTACAGCAAATACTTCTGGTAATATCTCATACAGTTTTGCCTTCTCTTCATTTAACTTTTTCTTTAACTCTACCTCATTTAGGGTAGAAAACTCCTCTCTACAATCCTCCTTTGCTAAACCTAACCTCTCTCTAAACTCATCTGTCTTACTTTTTAACTGCTCATCAGTTAGTTTAGATATCTCCTCTTCAAAAGAATTAATAGTATCAATAATGGGATGTATTTTCTTTAATTGTTTTTCGTTAGAATCAAAAAGATTTTTAAATATTCTTAGCATAATAGCTTGTACAAAGTAATCTTTTGATTATATACCATATTCCTTAATTTAAGAATTATTTAATTTTTGCCCTGTATAGTGGTAGGTATGAGGAAGTATTTTTTAAAAAGTACCATATTACTATCATTACTTTTTCTTTTTAATCTATCTTTTAAAAAAGGAGCTCTTGCAAATGTTCAACTAGTATCTCCTGCTAATGGCTTTAACTCTCCTGTTAATACCGTATCTTTTCAATGGGAGAAAACGGATGAAACTCAAAACTATATCTACAGATATGAGTATTCCTCCTATCCTAGCTTTAGAATATATGATGCATCCCTTCCTATGGAGGAAATATACTCTCATACCCGTTCTTTTCCAATACATAGAATAATGTATTGGAGAATAGCATATCATCCCTTATCAACCTTTAAAAAAATCTTTGGGTACCGTTCAAATATGAGAGTTTTTGCTATCGATATGGACATCCCTGAAGAGATATTACAGGAAGTAGAAGAGATGAACAGAGTAGACTCTCCTACTGAAGAGCCCGAAGAAGAGAAGAAAGAGAAAGTAGAAGAAAAGAGACATTATGAAAAAAGAGAGAATACTAAATTAGATGAGAATATATTGCAGGAGATAGAAGAGGAAGTAGTTGTAGAGCAAAGAAAGTACTTTGACAGTAATATAAAGGATATTTTAAGTCTTGAAAGATTTACATGGAATGTAAACTCTAATATTACCTCGGTATTGGGAGCAGAAACATCTGTAGATGAAGAGGTGCTTTGTAAATTTGATGTACTAAAAGGTGAATATGAAACCATATTTTGTAACATCCCAAAGGTAGAAATTATTAAACAGCAACAATATCCTTTCGCAAATGTATTCTCAGTACTAATTGAAGGTAAACAGAAAAGATACTTTAACATTCAGATAGATAACTATATTTGTGATTTTCATCTACTTAAGCCTAGTACTTGGTTTAAATGTAATAGAAAATTAGAAAGCAGTAATATATTTACAGTATCTCCAAATATATTCTTTCGTGTAACATATGATGGCTTTAGACAGATCCCCGTTCGTTCTTTCAATTCTCAAGATGATAGTTTTACAATATTAGTTGGATATTACAGAGATCAAAATACTGTACTTGAATTAATTCAGACATGTAGAATAGTGAACAGAGAATTTAATATTTCCCATAAGGAAGAAAAATATTACTCCCTTAGTCCCAATCTTGTAAATATTGATAGTAATATTAAGAAACCCTTCTCATTTCCATTTAGTAAGATTATAGGGGTAACACAGTGGTATGGAAATACTGCATATCAAACACCACATACCGGTATTGATTTTGGATCAACAAAAGAGAGCGTCTTGGCAGTAGAAGATGGTCAAGTAATATCAAAGGGTTGGGATAGCTATTTTGGTCAATGCTACTCAGGAGGTAATTTCCTAAGAATACAACAGAGTAATGGAATGCATACTGTGTATTTCCATCTAAGTGAAAGCTATGTTAATACTGGAGATTTTGTAAAAAAGGGAGATGTAATTGCAAGAAGTGGAAATAGTGGTGCTTGGAACTGTCAACCGTTAGGTTACCATCTTCATTTTGAAACCAGACTTAACCAAGATATGAACTCTCATGATAATCCTGTTAAGTATGTAGATACTGACTGGAATCAAGTACCAACGCTAAATTACACCCAGTACCCTGGAAGACTTACAGGAGAAAACCCTCATCCAGGAAGATAATTTAAGTGAAGATATTATGACTACTATTTATCAACTAATCAAAATTATATACACCTTCCTACTAACACTCATACCTCCTTGGTACAAAGTAGACTTTCATGCAATTGCTAATATTACCAGCCCTCAACAAGTTATTTTCAAAAACAGAGATGAGATCATTTTAATACAAGACAGTGATATTTTAATTTACCATATAGCAGAGAGAAAAATTGAGAAAGTTGGAGAAAGAGAACCTAATGATTTTGTAGGTGTATCTAGTGACGGTGACATTATCCTATGCTCTATTGAACACTTCCTAATTAATTCATACGATGAGTATTCTACTAAGTTTACAATCAAAAAATTAGAAGGAGAGATTGAGAAAGAGATGGAATTCTTTGAAACTATCAAACCCATATATTTAGATGAAAAAAGAATTGTTGCAGTAACAGCTATGGATTTTTTACAACAGCATCAGTATGAAATTAATCTAAGTAATGGAGAGATGAAAGAGGAAATTTTTCAGAAAGAAAAGGTTGCTGTAAGAATACCGAAAAACTTTAATCTAAAAAATACGTATCTCTTTAACAAAGATATGTATGTTATAGAGGATGTATTTGGCAACCTATGCCTCTATCGAACGCTCTTTTAAACTCTTTAACTTAAAGTAGTAGACTAGGTAAAGAACAATATTTGAAAGTAGCTGCACTCCGAAAGTAACCCATACAACTGCAATATATCCATACCGTTTAATTACAACAATATTTAGAATTACATTGATAATTCCTGATAGTATGTTTTGAATAGCCATAAGTTTACCGTGTCCTGTTGATGTAATTATCCCTGTATTAATAACAACAACTGGTACTGCAGTAGCAAAAGTAAGTGTTACTGGAAGAAGTATTGATTCTAAGATCTCTCCAAAATATATTGGGAAAAGAAGTTTAATAGCTACTGTTGAGATGATCATAGAGAAAGGTATGAAAATGATGCTAAAAACTAAAGTTGAGAAAAGAAGTTTCTTAAATTGATTCTGTATATCTGCAAACTTCTTCTTTGCAAATTCCTCTACTACTGTAGGTGCAAGCACCTGTCCAATTACTATAAAAGGCAAGAGAAATTCCGTATTTATTTTATTCAATAGTTCATATACCGCTATCTCTTCAAAAAGATTTTCCTTTCCTAATATTAATACATTTACTTTAGAAAAAAGATAATGCCCTAGTGCAGCAATACCAAAATATATTGCATAGGTTAATATATCTTTTAAAACCTTCCTGTCTAATTTAAACTTGTACCCTCTATGCGAAAAAAGAAGTATTAACAGATACGATGTGTAGTATGTTAAAGGTGCTACTATTGCTCCTTTTATTCCAAAATTTGTAACTAAGAAATATGATGCTAGGATACCTATCACACTATTTACAATTGTTACAATAGCTAACCTCTTAAATTTCTTAAGACCTCTTAATATACCATCCATTAAAGATGTAAGCGGATTGATAAAAATCATAGGAAGTGCATATACAAGATAGTGAGGGGTCTTTGGAAAAAGAACTTTTCTAAAAGATAGAACTACAACTATCACAATTACAGATACAGAGAGTATTACTAAACCTAAATTAAAAAATACTTTCTTTACCCTCTCTTTCTCTTGTGAGTTGTACAAAGCAACATATCTAGATACAGATGTAGATATTCCAAAATCAGTAAAAAGAGTTAACAGTAAAAGCGTGGAACTAACATATCCATACATTCCCATATCCTCTTTTGTTAAAAGGTATGTTGCGATAAAGAACATTACTGCAGTAGTACCCTGTTTAAAGAGTACCTGCGTAAAACGCCAAATAAAGGGTGTAATATTCCTTTTCAAAAAAGAAGTCTTAGGAAAACAAGAGTTAAAAGTTTTAATTACACATATCATTCAAGCAGAGCCTTATAAGTAAGTTTTGCTGTTTTCTCCCATGTAAATTTCATAGAATACTGATAGGCTTCCTCTACCTGCTTTTTGTACTTTACTGGTTTTGTACATATGTCATAGATAGCCTCTCCTGTTTCATCTGGATCTGCACCATCTACCATTTTTGCTACATGGGTAAACAGCTCTTCATATACTGGATTTTTATGTAGGATAGCTGGTGTTTTAGCTCTTAGTGCCTCCACAGGGGATAGGCCAAAACCTTCATAGAAAGATAGGTGTATAAAGGCGAAAGAGTTTTTTAGTAAAGAATACTTCTGATTGTCTTCATAGAATCCTGTAAATATGACATTCTCTTTAATATCCTCTCTCTCTATTAACTCATTAAGCTCCTGTACCTCTCTAAGACCTTGATCTTGAAATTTACCTCCTGCAATTACTAGGTATGGTGGCTCCTTATGTACTTTCTCAGGAAGCTTATCCTTCTTAACCTTTAACAGTTTTAAAAACTTAGCATAACCTTTGATAACACCATCAGAATTCTTACTTCTGTTTATACCTCCTCCCATATACAATAGATAGCCTCTCTCTTTGTAATCTTTTGGCAATATGTCATCTATATTTACCTCCTTCTTGTCCAAATCTACACCTAAGTATGTTACCTTTACATTATCTTTAGGATATTTAGGATAGTATTTTAAAAAGTCTTTCTTTGTAGTTTCTGAATTACACAGTATCCCCTTACACTTCATACATTTGTTTAACGTCATCCAGTACTGTACTTTTCTAATCTGATTGTGAATCTTAGATTTTTGTGAATACATATTAAACTTAGGAAGATTCATATCATGTACAAAAAGAACTACTGGTAATTTTCTAACTGGAAAGTTTCTCCAAAAGTATGGACAGAAGTATATGCTATCTTTCTGTTTAATCTCTTCTATCTTAGGTAATACCTTTGAGTAGTACCATAGGTCATTTTTAAAATCACTTACCTGATACTTCCCTATATTCACTATCTTCACATTCCTGTGTTTGTATATTACATCACATAGTGTAGTGGGTTTGTCTGCAAAAAGTAGAAGAGAGAAGTTTGTTTCAGGATATTGCCTAACTAATGCACATACTACATTCTTAGTGTATTGACCTATACCTGCATATGCAAATTGATCCTGTGTTGTAGTAGCATCTATTATGATATGCATATTAGTACTAAACTATATCAAAATACTCCTCCAGCATCTCAGTAGACGATCTTGCTTCATCTAACTTTGTATTTATCAGTATTGAGATATTTGACACCTGTGCTTTTCTATCAAAATCTGATAATTTAGCCTCATGTATTGGGGTATCAATTCCTTGTAATCTCAATATCTCCTGTGCAAACTCATATCTTGAAAGTGAGTCTCTACTACACACATGATATATTCCTGGATCTATTTTATCCTCTAATGCTAGTATTATGGCTTCACTTAAATCTCTTACATATGTTGGACAGCCTACTTCATCTGTCACTACTTTTAATTCAGGTAATTCTCTTGCATATTTAGATATCTTATCTATGAAGTTAGTAGCACCTGGCCCAAAAAGCCACGAGGTTCTAAGTATGTAATTAGTACCTCCTGTTTCTAGAATTCTCTGTTCTCCATCTAGTTTAGATACCCCATATATATTCAGCGGATTAAATTCTTTATGATCTTCTTTGTAACCCTCTTCTCTGTTATCTCCAAAGATGTAGTCGGTGGATATATGGATAAATGGGATATTTTGTTCTTTACATATCTTAGCCATATACTCAGGAGCATCTGCATTAACCCTAAAAGCTACCTTAGGATTATCCTCTGCGGCATTTACATCTGTGAAGGCTGCACAGTTTACTACATAATCAGCTTTCTTTTCATACACCATATCTCTTACCTGTTGCTCATCCGTTATATCAATTCCTCCATCTGCTTTATCATTTCTAATCACTTCAAAATCTGGATGTTTCTCCTCTAAGAGATCTGAGAGATAGGAACCTAGCATACCACTGGAACCAAATAGTAGGACTTTTTTCATTTTAAGAAAGTAAAAATTAAAATAGATCTTCTGGATTATTTTTCAATATCTTATCCAATGTTGGTGCATTAGCATCTTTTTCTGAAACTATTGGCTCCTCTATACCCCACTCTTCCAACTTCCAATCTATATCTATATATGGGTCATCCCACCTTATAGCTCTTTCACTATCTTTACTGTATCCACCTCCTCCCACCATATATTCAAAATGAGTATCATCTGTTAGTGCTACAAAGCCATGGGCAAAACCTGCTGGTAACAGAAACATCTTGTGATTATCCTCTGTTAATTCCACTAATGCATATTTACCAAATGTAGGAGAATCCTTTCTAATATCTACTGCCACATCTATGACTGCTCCTTTTGTTACTCTTACCAACTTGTGTTGTGCATACTCTCCCTTTTGCCAATGTAATCCTCTTAATACTCCTTTGGATGATTTTGAATGGTTTGTTTGTACCCAATGTATCTCTATTCCATTCTTTTTAAACTCTTCTTCATTAAATGTTTCTTTAAAAAATCCTCTTTCATCTTCAAATACTCTTGGGGTTATTACTACTAGTCCCTCTATTTCCTGTATATCTTTTTCAAATAGCATATGTCGTTTTTAAAAAGTTAATACCCTATTCTATCAAATTTCTATAGAACCTGTTGGGTAGATATATAATGAAGGAGAACAAGACCCTATACTTACGAGGTACTAAGCGACGCCTTCCATTTTTTATTGACAAATTCCTAGAAATATTTTAAGATCTAGTTGGATCATCAGGGAGAATACGAGCCATTATCTACGTGATAATGTGTGGACGCCTCCCACTTTTTTTAGTTCAAGCTTTCCTTTCTCATGTTCTAGATATACTTTGTATTGCTTAAACTCTCGTAGTAAAGAAGACTCCGATTTAGTGTTTGGAATTATTATCTTTTCAAGTTTATTCTCTTCTGAAAGAAATTTGTGTAAACAGAAAAAATCTCCATCTCCAGATACTATTACAGCCTTATCATATCTATCATATTCAACCCTACAAGAGTGAAGAACTAACTCCGCATCTATATTCCCTTTGTATTTCTTACTACTATTTAATACAACGGGTTTGTATACTAATTCAAAACCTTTCTTTATTAAATTACTGTACAGTTTCTCATACTTAGGAATATATCCAATAAATAAGATCGCTTTTTTAACACGGAATTTATTAAAAAGATATACTCGAAATTTTTTGTAATCTAATTCCCAACCCTTATATACGAACTTTCCTCTCTTTTTAATACTTTTTGAAACCCCTAGATTTAGGTTTTGACTATCAATAAAGGCATATACTGTTGGATATTTTTTAATTGACACATACTCATTATATGTACAAGCAAGAAAACACACAAGGCAAAAAGCCTTTAAGCAAGCACTTTTTCATTAACTATTAATCTTACTTTGCTAACTCTACCAATGAGTCATCCCCTATATACATTGTATCTGCCTTAGGATATCCATTCTTCTGAGTTACCTCTGCATTCCACCCTATAAGGGAGCTATCTAATATGGTATCTAGATCATGAATATTACAGTTACCCATTAGGATACTGTTTTCTATCTGAGCATTCTTAACTACACTATCTGCTCCTATTGATGTAAAGGGACCAATATATGCATTCTCTACAGTAACGTTCTCTGCAATAGATACAGGGCCTCTGAGAACACTATTTTTAACTACTGAGCCCTTCCCTACCTCAATATTACCCTCCATCTTAGAATCTTGTATTTCACCTTCACATTTATCTAAACACTCCCTTTCTAGAATCAACCTATTTGCTAAGATGATATCCTCTGGTGCTCCTGTATCCTTCCACCAACCTGTCACCTCTGAAGCTGTAAAGGTATGTCCATTCTCTATTAACCAGTTATTAATAACAGGTGGATAATATTCTGGTTTTCCTGTTCCTTTAGGATCTATCGGTTTAGCATATTTAAATGCCTTAAACACAGCAGGTGTAAAGAAATATATCGCAGAAAGTACTAAGTCACTTACATACTCCTTAGGTTTCTCTACTGTATTTACTATCTTATCTCCCTCCATTACTGCTACTCCAAAGTTCTGATAATCTGGTCTCCTAACTACTAGTACATGTGCATCTGATTTTTTCTTCTTAAAATCTTTGTAATGCTCCTCTAACCCTCCTGTTAAAATATTATCTCCTGCAGAGAAAAGGAATTCATTATCCCCTATTAATTTCTGTGCTAACTTAATGGGATACATCATTCCATTGGGTTCTGGTTGCTCTATGTAAAATAGTTTGACTCCTCTACCAAATCTTTTACCATCTCCCAGTACCTCTGCTATCTCCGTATCCCCCTTATTCACATTTATTATTATCTCCTTTATTCCTAAATCTACAGCATCCTTAATTATTCTCTCTATCATTGGTCTATTCCCTATCGGTAATAGGTGCTTGTTTTTTGTATGAGTAAGCGGTCTTAATCTTGTTCCTCTTCCTCCTGCAAGTATGAGTGCTTTCATTTAATTATATATTAAAAATTATTTAATCCTTTTCTCTAAATATTTCTCTGCTAATACATCAGCTTTCTTCTTTAAAGGTTTCCACCACTGTTCATTATCTACATACCACTGTACTGTATTTGCCAACCATTCATCTACTGTTTTAGATGGTTTGTAATTTAGTTTCTTTTGAGCTTTACTAAAATCAATAGCATATCTTAAATCATGACCCTTCCTATCTCCCACATGTACTATCAAGTCCTTAGGCTTATCCAAAAGTTTAAGTATCTCTCTTATTATCCATATATTCTGTTTCTCACCATCCCCACCAAAGAGATATGTCTCTCCTATCTTACCTTTCTTAATACACTTCTCTATACCAATACAGTGATCTTCTACATGAATCCAATCTCTTACCTGTTTACCATTCCCATATACAGGTATCTCCTGATCCATCATAGCTCTTGTAATTGCAAGTGGTACTAATTTCTCTGGATATTGGTAAGGACCATAATTATTAGAACAGTTAGATATTGTAATGGGTAGCTTGTGTGTAGCATGATATGCTCTTACTAGATGGTCTGATGCCGCCTTAGATGCAGAGTATACACTCCTAGGATCATATACCATATCTTCATGAAATTTTGCTTTAGGATCATTCAATGGTAACTCTCCAAATACTTCATCTGTAGATATGTGATGGAATCTAATACCTCCATGTTTAAGTGCAGCCTCTAACAACACTAATGTACCCTCTACATTTGTTTTAACAAATTCATCTGGTCCATCTATACTTCTATCTACATGTGATTCTGCAGCAAAGTGTACTATTAGATCTTTCCCTTTTACTAATTCATCTACTAATTTCTTGTTACATATATTTCCTTTAACAAATGTATATCTTCTATCTTTCTCTATATCTTTAAGATTATTTAAATTACCTGCATATGTTAATTTATCTAGGTTAGTTATTTTATCTTTAGGATATTTCTTTAACCAATATTTAATAAAGTTAGATCCTATGAAGCCTGCTCCTCCTGTTACTAGGATTTTCATATATATGTGTATTTATTTAAATTAAATATGTATATATTTTATTATACAGGATACTATGGTTAAAGAAAAAATCAAATGAGATTACTACAGTCTCTTAATACTATGTTTTAACTACTAGATTTTGATAGAATAGACAAGTATATGAAAGAAGAACAAACTTACTCCGATGGAGATATAGTTGAAAATCAAATATTAGAATTCTTTAAAGAAAAGAAGACCTCTAAGGATATCAAACAATATATAAAAGATAATCCTTCTTGGCCTATCAAATACCACCTGTCTCCAGATAGACATAATCTACTCTCTTGGTATAACTTTGATAAGAAAGAATCTCTCTTAGAAATAGGAGGAGGTTGTGGAGCCTTAACAGGTCTCTTCTTAGATAAAGGATTAAATATTACTACAGTAGAATTAAGTGAAAGAAGAGCTAATATAATAAGAGAAAGATATAAAGACAGAAAGAATTTAGAGGTATTAGATGGAAATATATATGAAAAAGAATTAAAAGGAAAATATGACTATATAACCTTAATAGGTGTATTAGAATACTCAGGTAAATATGGAAAAGGAGATAATCCATATTTAGATATGATAAAAGAGTCAAAAAGTTTTCTTAAAAAGAATGGAACATTAATCATAGCAATAGAGAATAGATTTGGTCTTAAATATTGGAGAGGAGCTCCTGAGGATCATACAAATATACTCTTTGATTCCTTAGAAGGATATCCTAATTATCAAGGTGTTAGAACATTTGGTAAAAAAGAACTAACAGATCTTTTAATAGAGGGGGGTTTTGAAAAAGAAGATATTTCTTTCTACTACCCATTACCTGATTACAAATTCTGTTATGAGATATTTAGTGATGAGTATTTACCATCTGAAAATCATAGTGTATCTAATATAGTGTACCCCTCTCCTCACCCCACTGAGAATGAAATACTTTTTGATGAAGCTCTTGTTTCAAAAGGCTTACAAAAAAACAACCTCTTTGGAGAACTTGCTAATTCTTTCTTACTAATTATTAAAAATGAATAACCAACCAATATATGTAAAATTTAATAGTTACAGAAAACCTAAGTTTGCCTTAGCTACAGAAATAGTAGATTTAAATGGAAAGTATGTTGTCCATAAATATGCTGCAAATGAAGAAAGCAAAGAATTTTTAGAACAGCTTAAAACAATACATGACCTTTTGGTTAAATCTAATCTTCCTTTTAAGATAAATAGTATAAAGATAGTAGATAAGAATAAATTAGAGTTTGAGTATATAGAAGGAGTTACTCTTTTACATGAGTTAGAATTGTGTGCAAAGAATGGCTCTAAAGAGGATTGTATAAGGATATATACAGAGTTTTCTAAATTACTAGATCAGTTACCATTTAAAAATGAATATCTATCAGAGGATTTTAAAAAAGTTTTTGGCAAAACAGGAAGAGATGAAAAATATGATGTAATTATACCCGGGATATTAGATTTAAATTTAGATAATATTATTAGAACTAATGATAAAGAACCTACCCTTATAGATTATGAATGGACTTTTGAGTTTGGGATACCTAAGAGATATGTATTATATAGAGCTATATACAACACATATATTGCTCTAGGAAATACTCTTTCTAAAATAGTAGATATAGAGGATATTGAGAAAGAGCTTAGTTTTACTAAAGAAGAAATAGCAAAGTGTTTGAATTGGGAGGTATCTTTTCAAAAGTATGTAATTGGATATGAGAATGATATTACAATACTTCAAAAGACAAAAGGAGACACTGAAGTAAAATCATTCCCAATAGAAAGAAAGAGAGAACTAGAGACAGAGAAAACACAGTTAGAACGAGATAAGAATATATTAAATAAAGAGAAAGTAGTATTACAGAAAAGTATACAATTACTAGAAGAAGAAAAGAATGCTCTAGTACCAGATGCTTTAGAATTTAGAGAATTTAAACAAACTAAAATATGGAAAGGTTTAACCATGTACAGAAAAATTAAAAAATATACAAAGAGATTCCTCAAATATATAATTGCAATACCAAGACTACTCAAAAAATTCCCTTTAAAAGAATTCCCTTTAAGAATATATGTTGCTATCAGACACATGAAATACAATGAATACAATCGGGACTATCAAATATACCTCAGGCAGAACAAAATTGATAAGAAGTACTACAAAGAAGCAAAAGAAGAAATTGATACTTTTGAGAAACAACCTTTAATAAGTATCATTGTCCCTGTATATAATGTAGATCTTAAATGGATCAAGAAAGCTGTCCAATCTATTAAAGAACAAATATACACCAATTGGGAACTATGTCTTGCAGACGATGCCTCGACAAATACTAAATTAGTAGAATACCTTAAAGAAATTTCTAAAGACCCTAAAATAAAAGTAGTATTTAGAGAAAAGAATGGACATATATCAGAAGCTTCCAATTCAGCTATTGAAATTGCCAAAGGAGAATTTCTTGCATTAATGGATAACGATGATGTAATACATCCTCAAGCACTGTACAAGATAGTAAAAGCTATAAATGAGAACCCTACTGTTGGATTAATATATAGTGATGAGGATAAGATGGAATTAAATGGTACACGATGTGACCCCATATTTAAATTTGACTATAGTCCTGACTATCTTCTTTCAACTAACTACTTTTGCCATCTAACTGCAATTAGAAAAGACTTAGTAGATAAGGTTGGAGGATTTAGGAAAGGTTATGAAGGTTCTCAAGATTATGATCTTTTCTTAAGAATAGTAGAACTGATCAAAGAAAAAGATATTGTACATATCCCCGATGTACTCTACAGCTGGAGAAAAATTCCTGGTTCTACTGCACTAACCTACGATCAAAAAGGATATGCTCAGAAAGCATCATTCAAAGCACTAGAAGATACAATAGAGAGGAGAAAGATAGATGGAGTTGTATCAGAAGGATTACAAGGAGGATTCTTTAGAATTAAATATAATATTAAGAATGATCCTTTAATTTCAATCGTCGTAGTATCTGAAAATAACAGCAAGAATCTTAAAGAATCTATTAATTCAATTCTTGAGAAAACAGATTATAAAAATTATGAAATTGTTTTAGTAAGTAAAGACATAAAAGATAGTATTAGTAATCAAAAGGTTCATTCTTATCCTTTTGACAAGAAATATAATATCTCTGAGATGAGAAACTATGGTGTAACAAAGTCTAATGGTGAGTATATAGTTATACTGGATGAGAATACTAAAATTATAGATTCGGATTGGTTAGAGGGACTATTAGAGCATGCTCAAAGAGATGATGTTGGGGCAGTAGGACCTAAGGTATTAACTCCTGATAAGGAAGTCTTTTCTACCTCCTTTTCTATAGACGAGGAAGGAAAGATTAAGAATATACATAGATCCTTACCTCCTCATATGCAAGTAAGGGCTAATCTTGTAGCAAACTATACAATAATATCTGATATTTGTTTTATGATTTCTAAGGAGAAGTATGAGAAGCTATGGGAACAAGTCAAACGGAAAGATATAGCAAAATGGACAGATATTTTCCTAAAATCAAAGCCTCAAGGATTATATAATGTATATACACCCTATCCTAGAATAGAATACACTAAAAGACCCAAGACAAAAGAAAAAATAAATTAACACTAAAACCCATACTTAAGGATAGGACTATATAGAAGGTCTCTCTCTTCCTCTACTTCCTTTACTTGACTGTAATGAATATCTTTATCCTCGTCTTCAAACAAGTTTCCATTTAGATTAATAGAAGAATACCAAAGAGTAATAGGTTCATCACTTCCTATATTTTCAATATCAAAACAGTAATGTTTTTCATGTTCTAAAGTATTCTTTAATTCTATAAAGAAGTAATCATTATCCCAAATCCTATCTATATCAACTACCTCTATCTTATTTAAACAAGATTCGTCATACAAGTTAAACTGAAAACCTTCAGTAATGCTTCTTTCATATGTAGAAGCAAATACGGCTATTTCGTTGTTAGAATAACCCTCATTAATATAGAATACCTGCTTTGGAGATGATTCCTCTCTATTAAGTGGACCTACTGTATAATCCACTCCATCCTTTTCTTCAAGTAATATCGTAGAACTATATCCTTCTAAGTCCTCTGACGAATACCACAATGTAACGGGCTTATCGCTTCCTTCATTTTGAATATCAAAACAATAATACTTATTATATTCTAGCTCACTTGTAAATTTAATAATCTTATACTGATTGTCTCGAATGTTTCTCATCTCTATACTTTCTATATTTGTAAAACAATCACCTTCGTACAAATTAAAAGTTATACCTTTTCGTATATTTCTACCATATGTAGAAATATATACTCCTAGTTCTCTGTTAGAAAACTCTTCTTGCACTTTAAACCTTTGTTTCGATGATGATTGACCTATAAATAGAGACCCTGTTGTCTCATCTGTACTTATTCTATAGGCGGCAGACCATGTTTTATAGTTTCTTAGCAAGAAAACTTTATCTGAATAGATGAAAAATATTGATAAAGCAGCAAGAATAGCTACAGACACAGTTCTGTTTTTAAATAAATTCCAATAACTATATACAAATAAAATAATGAATGGAGCATAAACAGGAAATAAATATCTACCCGCAATACCGCTACTTTGACCTTTCTCAGGAAAAGACAGATAATGATGATATTTATAAAAGAAGAGAAAAATTAGATACCCCAAAAATAAATACACCAGAATCTTCATATCCTTGTTTTCAACTCGACGGATTAAAAAGAAACAAAAGGAAATTATTAACAATGAAGAAAATATCGTATTGAAAACAGGTGGCTTATGTAAGGATTTATGAGAAGCTACGTTTATAGTTCGATCTACCATCAAACCAAGCCAATTCCTTGCAAAAGACAAAAATCCAATTAGCTCTTTTTCCTCTGTATCTATTGAATCTTCCGACTCTATCTCATCAAAAGGGTTTATCTCTTCTTCTTTCTCAATAAAACCTTGACAATACTGTTTCCCTTTAGGCGAAGACGGCAAAATTGTGTTGAAAGTCAAATAATTTTTTGTATAGTAAAAAAAGGTAATAGACAGAACAAGAAAAGTAATTACAGAGATAAAAATATTTTTTTTATCTTTTACAAAAAAATATGTTTTTTCCAAAAATTGAACTAGGTGTTTTCTTTTTAAATAAAAAAACAACAAAATTAATAACACAAATAATACAGCAGTTGTATATTTAACCAACACTCCAATACAAATAAGAATTATTAATATAAATAAATCTTTTATATCTTCTTTTTTGATATATTTAAGGAAGAAATATATTGACATGGTAGAAGCTAAATTAGCTAGATTATCATAGTTAAGAAAATTAATCAGATACGAGAACATTTGTATGTTTGTCAAAAGAAGTACTGTAAATATCCTCGGTAGTTTTTCTTTGAATATAAACCCACTAATTTTGTACACAAAATATATATTTAACAAACCAAAAGATGTTTGAAGAAGATTAGTTAATCTGATTGACAAAACTTCATTACGCAAAAAGAAATCTAACAATAATGCTGTCTTCCCAACAATTATTCCATAAAGATTAGGAGAGGTTATTGCAAGTCCTCTTCCACGATGAGGCATAGATGTACAGATTGTAGCTAATATTTTTTTTGTAAAAAGAGATATAGACCATGAGAATTGTTTATATATATTTAAGATATAATGATGATGTCCATAATCTGGTGCATGGGCAATATCAAAAATATAAAAGTAGAATATTAGTTTTATTAGTACTAAAAGGATGGTAAATATTAACAGATATTTTTCTATGTTTTTAATTCTCTTATTCATTCCCAATATTTTTTCTTCTGTTATTTTATATAAAGTACTATATACTAAGATGTTGTGGATTGTAAGTAAAATAAATCAACTCATCAGTACTAATCATATATCTCTTGTTAAGCAACTCCAACTATATCATCCCTTCCAATCATATATCTTCGCTTATTAATATTTAAAACAGGTATTTCATCGACTAACTCTATCTCTAATTTTACACCTCCATCTGCGTAAGTTGTGATCTCATCAACCAAAGATCTTTTTAGTAATTCCGTAAATTGATTACTAACAACAAGCAGTATCTTCAAAAAATTTTCTTCTATCTCTCTTACCTGAAAAGCAAGAATCTTATTTTCATATTTTCTAAAGAGAACACCAAAATAATGAACTGTCAAAATCGTTCCGTTAGATAGTTTTATAATATCTGTATCTCTTCCTTCCGGTTGTCTCATTAAACTAAAATTATTTCCACACCCACATATTCCTTTTTCTCTAATACCTAAATCTCCTATTTCATACCTTATGATTGGCATAGCATGATTATGCAAATCAGTCACTAACACCCTCCCTTTTACCCCTGCTGGCAAAGGATTATAGTTGTCGTCAACAAACTCTAGAATTATACCTAAGTCTTGAATATGATAATTACCATTAGAACATTGACCTGACATTACCATACCATCTCCTCCATATGTATCCGTCACCTTAATTCCAAAAACCCTTTCAATCACTTCTCTATAGTGAGGGAAAAGGATAGATCCATGAGTTATTATTATATTAACAAAATCTATCTTTTCTCCTTTCTTATCTAGATAGTCGGCAATTAAATACATAGAGATTGAATAAGAATATATTAGCGAGGGTTTATCTTTTTTTATAAGTTCAATAATATTATCAAGAGATTCGTTGTCCAATTTATCTGCATTCACATAAGTACACCTCGAGAAATAATTCCATAATCTGTAAAAAAGTGAGTTTCTTTCTACATTTGTAATCCTCATCCACTTTTGACCTAACTTAAAGCCAACTCTTGACCAACCATTAAATAAGGAAGCCATCCTCCAACCATATGTTTTTTTATCATAATAAAATGATTTCGGCGCTCCCGTAGAACCACTACTAGTTGTACGTTTTAAATTATTTAATGAATATTTATTATTTATCATAGAACGATACTCTTCTTTAATCTCAGACTTGCTAACAAAAGGGAATTTAGATAGGTCAGCAAGAGAAACAAGAGAGGTATCATCCAAACCTCTTTCCTTATATTTCTTTCTATAGAATGGTACCTCTATATAAGCTGTATTTATTAACTTTTTTAGAGCTTGAAATTGAAAATCCTCTATTTCTTCTCTTTCTTTTAGTTCATATTTTTTTATAATTTTAATTTTTTTGAGATAGAAAGTTCCTGACAAAACGCTTGAAATCCTATAAAAGGCATTACTAAGTAAAAATTGTATTTTTTGCATTCCTAAATAATTAAAACTTATGTCATTTTCCTCTTTTTCGAATATCCATATCCTA
>Ga0265293_10004395_pt1 | contig 24899 bp, 18 predicted proteins | sample Munlanlewell138R_FD_192505 | JGI IMG/M metagenome (GOLD analysis project Ga0265293, IMG submission 192505) | Leachate microbial communities from a municipal landfill in Southern Ontario, Canada - Leachate well 138R | ecosystem: Engineered > Solid waste > Landfill > Unclassified | place: Canada...
AATCGGGGCCCGCTATTTAAAACAATTTAATAATCTTAATTGGTACCGGTCAAATGTTAACGGTAAAATTGTCGGTATTGTTGACACCGGCAATCCCAATATTTATCTTAGAATGGAAGATTATCGAGAATTTATGATTAACTCATATGCCGCTAAAGAGGAATACCGTTTTACCGCCGCCCCTAATACAACTGTAATTGAATATTATCCGATTAGCGATTGGAAAAAAACCAATCCCGCCCTGGTGCCTTTTGATTATAACAATCTTGCCGCTGATGAGATTATCGTATCGGCCAGTTACCTTCAGTATTTGGAAAGCAAAAATGAAGAACCGGTTACCAAAGTACAGTTCGATAAGGAATACCGTATCATAGGTTTTATTTACGATGATGTTTTTGGCGAAGTTATCGTCAACAATGAAAATTTAGAGAGACTCCTTTATCATTTTATTGATAAAAATCCCGCCGTTTTCACAAAAAACAAAAAAGCGATGATTGAGCGGCTTAAAGGAATAGGTTTAAAAGGCAAAGATACTTATAAGACCTTATATCTTGAGTATTACACTTATAACTTTTCTTTTACGGAATACAGTTTCTCTCTTGTGATTTTGGCCGCCTCCCTTTTGTTTTTATACTTTCTCATGCGCTCCAGTTTAATTAAGAGAATTTATGAGGTTGGAGTCTATCGCGCCTTGGGGGTGAAAAAAACCAATGTTTATCGTCTTTTTTTATCCGAGATTATTGTTTTGACTTTAATTACCTCAACTATCGGGATTATAATAACTTCCTATATTATCGACAAGGTTAATAATCTTTCTCCTTATGAATTGATTTATTATCCTTGGTATATTCCGGTTGTCAGTTTTATTTTTATTTTTGCGGTTAATGTTTTAACCGGGATGCTTCCGGTTATCTCTTTACTGCGAAACACTCCGGCGCAAATCTTAAGTAAATACGATATATAATTTGAAATAATAATTTACTTTTTAAACAAGCAAAAACAAAAAAACAAGCGTTACCCGGTTGGAGCGGAACGCTTGTTTTTAATATAGTTTATTTCGCATTATTGCTTTTCATAAAACGACCATTTTGGACCAAACACATTTCCATAATTTTAGGGTAATAAGCAAAAACCGTCGGTTTCGGTAAAAACCAGAAATCCCGCTTTGATGGTAGAAACCGGTGGCAAAAAGAAGTAAATTCTGCTTAATCCCGGGTTTTATAAGAATAAAGGAGCGCAATACACAATAAGGCCTAAAGCGGTTTTTTTTCTGGTCATTGCCCTTATAATAGGAAGAATAAGACAAATGCATCACCCTTATAAAGATGACTGATGGATTTCGGCTTTGCATTTAAGAGGTTGATTTCGTCCGGTGCTCGGCAGAAGCACTGACCTTAAGACGGCTTATTATTATCCCATAAATATTAAAGTAGTTGGTTTGGTCGCTATGATCTTATAATGCTGGATAAACCTGATATAATATAAAATAAGATAGCAAAAGTTTTTAGAAGTAAATAAATGGAATAAATCTTAACTCTAATAATCAGTTAATTAATAAGATTATATATTTTTCTTCTTCAAAAATCAAGACTTTTTATTCGTAAAACGCTTACATCGTTATTTTATAAAGAAAAGGGTTTAATGTAAACCCTTTCAATAGCCAATATAATAGCCGATCACTAATAAGAGGGCGGTAACGGCCAGAACTATTAACTGAAGACCGATTGTTTTCTTTGCCCATTTGGTATAACTGAATCCGGCAATACCCAGGGCTATTAACAGAACCGGATTGGTCGGATAGATTAAATCATTATAACCGTCGCCGAAAATAAAGGCAAGAACGGCAATATTGGGGGTAATTCCGATTTTATCGGCCAAAACCTTAATAATCGGAATAATAAGAACGACTTTGGCACTGGCCGAACCGATAAAGAATTCCACAATCAAAATCACAAAATATATAAACAGAATACCGAGTATCGGCGAAGAGCCTTTAAACATATTTGATATTTCTTCGATTATTGTCGCCAGAATTTGCGCGTCGTCAAGAATAAATTTAATCGTTCCCGCCAAAACAATCATAATCACGGCAGGGCTGACCGCGAGAAGTCCGGAAAGAAAGGTCTTGCCGATTTCTGAAAACCGATATCCGATTAACCGTCCGCAGACAAAAGTACCAATCAAAAAAGCGACGGCGAGGATGGGAATCGAGTAGCCCTTGAGGACCGGTATCAGGGCCGAGGCGATAATAATTAAAACGATGCTGATAAAGAAACCGGTATAAACTCTCAGCACTTTTGGCTTAATCGTATTAAAGGAGACTTGATCAAGCTGCTCCCTTTTGATTTTATCTTCTTCGTAAGTTAGTGATGATTCGGGATTTTTCTCAATTTTCCTAACATGCCGGCGCATATAAAAACACAAAAGAAGATACATAAGAATAAAGATGATAATGCGGAAACCGATTCCGGAAAGCATATTGATTCCCATTTCGCTGCTGGCAAGTCCCACCGAGAACGGATTGGTCAGGGCGGTGGAAAAACCGAAACCGGCGGCCATCAGGCACATCCCGAGACCGGTAAAGGTATCCCATCCCAAAGACAGTGCCAGCATGATAATAATCGGCAGCATCGTGACCGATTCTTCGAAGATGCCGAACAGCGCTCCGAAGAGCATAAATAAAAGAATGATTAGATACATTAAAAGATATTTTCGTTTACGATATTTTGTGATTAAATAACCGATTATCGAACTGATGCCTTTGGTTTTATCCATGACATTAAAAGCTCCGCCGACAATCACGATAAATACCGCGATGACAATAACAATCAGCCCATCCCGGGAAGCCAAAAGACGAAACGGCGCCGTAATTAATTTTCCAAACGAATATCCGGTGCCTTCAAGGGGAAGATAATGATCGCTTAAGACATGGCCGGTCTCATCCACCGGATAATATCCTTTCGGGATCAGGTAAGTCAACAAATAAGAAAAAAGAATTAGTGCTATTAAAATAATACAAACGGTAATAAATGACCGTTTATTAATTTTAATAATTTGATCTTTATTCATTCTCGCTCTCCTTGTATTGATAATAAAGTTGTTCGCCGACTAGTGACCACTTAACGCACACCCGAATATCATCGGGAATAAAATAATATAGGGTGTTGTGATGACTGATTTCAAAATCTTCTTTAACGCCAAACGGTATTGCCGGCAGATTTTGTATTTTAAATAATATTTCTTTTTCTTCATTATTAATGGTACCGCGATAAGTTACGCCTTCATGAGTCAAAACGGTTGTACCGGATCCGACCGTCTTCATGCCTTTGCCGTTCGGATCCGGCAGTTTAAGCGTTACTTTTGTTTCGAGGCGGTAGGCTTTATCGGTGATTTTCGTTCTTTCATACTCTTTTTGCCACTCGTACCATTCCGGAATATTACGGGGGATTTGCGGGTCGGAAGCATTAAACTGATAATAATAATCTAATGTAACCGTAACTTTGCAGTGATTGCACTGAATGATATTGTCTTTAGCGGTAAAGGTAAACTCCTGTTTACAAACGGGGCAAATATAAAGAATATATTCCAAGCCCTCGGCCAAGTGCCGACCCTTAAAAGCAACAAGGTTTTCTTCCTGCCATTTAAAATCGTCGTAACTTAATTCTTTTTCAAGAATTTCTTCGATTTCCTTGACTGAATATTCATCCAAAGCGTTGACGGTAAAGAGTTCTTTATAATTAACCTCAACCCGACCCCGGCGGAAAGTGGTCGCCCATTTCGGATAGCTAAGATAGGCGCCGTTTATTTTTGCCAATAATACCGGAATCCCAAGATTTTTAATCAGTTTGGCGGTCGCCGGCGTAATGCTTTCCATTCGTCCGTGGGGGCTGAGCCTTCCTTCGGGGGCAATCCCGACAATCCCGCCCTTTTTTATAATTCTTTTGATATTTTTGATTGAACTGATATCGGGCTGAAATAAAAATTTGGGAAAGGCGCCGATTTTATTAAGAAGGGTCCCGAGTCGGTAATTACAGAAATAGTAAAAGTTCATTATCGCATTGACTTTTTGCGGGTAAAGGGGAATAAACGCATACATCCAATCAAAAAAAGACGGATGATTGTAAATTAAAAGGTAAGGCTTCGGATAATGGCGAAATTCTTTGACGTTTGTTTTAATCCGAAACCGGCGATAGTAAAAAAGCTTTAACCCAATACAAACCAAACTATAGAACCATTTGCTCGGCAAATTAATATTGTTTCGAAAATAATTCATATCTTTTGTATATTTTTTTTCCAGATATTCAATTATTTTCTGATAATATTTAATAGTTAGAACCGTCAAAATTAATAAAATTACCAAAACAATGATTAATGGGATATAATTGGATGCCATAATCAAAGAGCCAAACCAAATACATAAGGTAATTGAAGGGATTGTACCGAAGGTAGTTGTTAAGATATAGTGGCTGAATTTCATTTTGGTTTTGGCGGCGGTAAAAGCAATTAATCCATAGGGAAGAATCGGTAGAAAGTAAAGGGTTAAAACCATTAAGACCCGCACTTTATCGGAGGATGTGGTTTCTAACTTTTTTAATTTTGCCGCATCTTTTTCCCGGTATATTAACAGGGGATTGGTTTTCATTTTTCGGACTAAAAGAAAAATAATAAAATTTGCCAGAAAAATACCGGCAAGGCAAGAGACCATCCCCCAAACCGGACCGAGGGTTACGGCGGCGATTATTTGGATCGGTTCGCCGGGCAAAATCGTTAACAATACTTGGATTGTATTGGCGAGACCGACAAAGAAAAAAGCCCAAAAGCCGTAACTTAAAAACTTTTCGGTTAAGGGCTCCCATGAGCCTGAACGGATGGCCGTTTTAAACGGATCGCGCAAATCAAGCAATAAAAAAAAGCAAGCTAAAGCAATAATTGTTAGAAAAGCAATTAGTAAGATAAATCTAGATTTTTTTCTGTATTTCATTTCAAGTTCCACCAAGTTTCTATATATGAAATATTATAACATATCAGAAATAGATTGTAAAATGAAAACGCGAAAACCGAGCGGTAAATTTTGTTTTTATTAATAATATAGATAAGGGGATGGCAATGGCTAAAACAGACAATGCACCGCGGGGAGTATTAATCGCCGCCGGAATGACCGCCGGTTTTATCGGTCAATATGGAGCCGACTTCGTCGGCAATATCGCTCACAATAATCCGGATCTTCTCCAGATCACTTCCGGTTTTAATGAATTTTTAGCGGCTTTAGCCACCGGTTTTACCGGCGCCGTCTTTGACGATAAACTGTCGCTTTTTGCTTTAACGGTGCTTTCAACCGGGGTTTATTACAGCATAACAACCACGGTTGGCACGATACTCGGCAAAAAGACACTAACGGGCGAAGTATTATTAAAAAATTATCTTCACGATGCAATTTTGGTTTTTCTTCTGTTATATATGCAAAATCGTGTTTATGTTCCGCTTTTAACCGCCGCTTTTGGGAAAAAGCAAATTAGCGTTTGGGCTCATGCTCTTTTAACCGGAGTGATTGTCAGCGTTTATTACGGCCTGCGTGATACTTTTTTCAATTCAGGCAATAAAACAGTTTACGAAACGGAAAAAAAGTAGTATAATTATATCAATCATAAGAGGAGGAAAACAATGGTTACAATCAAAGAAATTACCAGCAAAAAAGACAAAAAGAAATTTGTTGATTTTCCTAACCGGCTCTATCGCAACAACAAATATTATATTCCGCCTTTTTTTCAGGATGAACTTGAGATGCTTGACCCTAAGAAAAATGCGGCATATCAATATTGTGAAACGAGATTATTTCTTGCATATCGTGATAAGAAGATTGTCGGTCGGATATGCGCCTTAATAAATCATGCTTATAATAAGAAAATGAATTACCGACAAATGCGTTTTTGTCGGTTTGACGTTATTGATGATTTTACGGTTACAAAACTGCTTTTTGCTGAAGTTATCAATTGGGCTAAAGAATGCGGTTTTAATCAGATTATCGGTCCGATTGGCTTTAGCGACCTAGACAAACAAGGACTTTTAATTGAAGGCTTTGCGGAAGAAAGCAATACGATCACTTTATATAATCACCCTTATTATATGGAACACATGGCAAAATTCGGTTTTGTAAAGGATATTGATTGGCTTGAATTTCAGGTGTTTACGCCGTCGGAAATGAGTGAAAGAATCAACCGAATGGCCAATGTTATAATTAAAAGATATGGTTATCATGTTATTAGATTACATAAACGAAAAGAAATGAAACCTTATATCGAAGCGGGATTTGCTTTAATCAATGAAGCTTTCGCCCCGATTTACGGAACGGTTCCCTTAAACCAAGATCAAATCAAAAAAGCCCTAAAACAGTTTGTAACTTTGGTCAATATGGACTTTTTATATTTAATTGCAAACAAGGAAGACGAATTAATCGGTTTGGGTTTAATGGTGCCTTCGCTTAATCAGGCCACTAAGAAATCCAACGGCCGCCTTTTCCCCTTCGGCGCTTTTCGTGCTTTATCGGCTCTGCGCAACCCGAAAGTTTTGGATATGTATTTAATCGCCGTTAAGCCAGAGTATCAAAATCTTGGAGTTAATGTTCTGATACTTTGCGAAGGCATTAAATCGGCAATTAAATACGGAGTAACTCATGCCGAAACCGGACCTGAACTTGAAGAAAATGTCAGTGTTCAGGCCTTGTGGAAAGAGTTTGAAATCCGCCAGCATCGCCGCCGCCGCTGTTATAAATTTGATTTAAATTAATGTAGGTGAAAAATGAAAAAAATTTTTAAGGAATTCAAAGATTTTATTTCTAAAGGCAATATTATTGATTTAGCCGTTGCCGTTATTATCGGCAATGCTTTTAATGCGATTATATCGAGTTTGGTAAAAAACATTATAATGCCGCTTTTAAGTCTTGCCACGGGCGGTGTCAGCGTTGCTGATTGGAAATGGGTAATAACCCCGGGCGATACCGCGGCGGGCATTACGGAGACGGCACTTTATTACGGGCTTTTTATTCAATCCGTCATTGATTTTATAATAATAGCTTTTTGTATATTTGTCGCTTTAAAATTGATGTTGAAAATAAAAGCGGGCTTCGGTACCATCAACAATAAAATCAGCGATAATATTCTTACCGGAGAAGATAAAAGCGAAATGAAAAACCGCGGTTTAAATCCGAAGAATAAAGACGATGTTTTAAGTTATAAAAAGATGAAAGCCGAAGCGGCGGCAAAACTTGAAGCCGAACGTTTGCTTAAAGAACAGGAAGAAAAATTAAAAAATCCGACCGAGCTTGATTTATTAAAGGAAATCCGCGATCTTTTAAAAGAACGGTAAAATCATAATAATTAAGTAATATTATTGGTAAGATTGAGAAAAATAATGAAAATACTCTTTGACTTTTCTTGAGAAAAAGGGTATAATATTTATGTTGTGAATCAAGCACAACCGCTCAGACCGGGCTTTAAGCGATTTGCAAATCCGCCCGTATGGCGCGTCTTAATTTATGAGGAGGTGCTTTATTAATGTATGCTATTTTTGAAACCGGCGGTAAACAGTACCGCGTTTCCGAAAACGATGTTTTATATGTCGAGAAACTGGATGCTGCCCTCGGTGACGAAGTCGTATTTGAAAAGGTATTCCTGGTTGGCAATAAAATCGGAACCCCATATGTCCGTGGGGCGAAAGTTATCGCCACGGTAGAAAAACACGGTAAAAACAAAAAGATTGTTATTTTCAAGTATAAACCGAAGAAAAACTACCATAAAAAACAGGGACATCGTCAGCCTTATACTAAACTTAAAATTATAAAAATCGAAGGTTAAGATGATTTCGGTTAAAGTTAATTACAGGCAGGATAAAATCAACCAAATCGTTATTTCCGGTCATTCCGGATATGACGAGAGCGGTAAAGACATTGTCTGCAGTGCGGTTTCCACCGCAATGTTCGTAAGTTTAGGACTGATTGAAAAAGTATGTCCCCGCTATAATTTCAAAAGCGATGAAAAAAAAGCGGTAATGACTTTGAAAATAATCGAGTCAAATGAGATAACCGATATGGTTCTGGAAAATCTTATCGATTCTTTATATTCAATCAGCTGTGATTACGGGGATTATCTCGCAATCAATTATGTTAGATAGGAGGTAGGAAAAATGAAAAAAATTTGGATAAATATTCAGTTTTTCGCTTCGAAGAAAGCTGCCGGCTCAACAAAAAACGGTCGCGATTCGGAAGCGAAACGTTTGGGTATGAAACTCTCCGACGGTCAGTTTGCAACGGCCGGGGCCATTATTTATCGCCAGCGGGGAACGAAAATATTCCCGGGTGTTAACGTCGGCAGAGGCGGAGACGATACTTTGTTCGCAACGATTTCCGGATTTGTGAAATACGAGCAAAGAGGAAGAAACAAAAAACAAGTTTCTGTCTATGAAACAAGATAAATGCACTGCCAAGTGCATTTTTTTGACTAAAAATAACGGTTGGTGGATAATATGTTTATCGATGATGTAAAAATTAAAGTGAAAGCCGGTGACGGCGGCGCCGGTATGGTTGCTTTCCGCCGGGAAAAGTATGTGCCAAAAGGCGGCCCAGCCGGCGGTAACGGCGGTCGCGGCGGTAATATTGTTTTTGTCGGCGATGAAGGACTTACGACATTGCTTGATTTGCATTATCGTAAATCAATTAAAGCCGAAAACGGTGAAAACGGGAAAAGCAAAAACGGTTTTGGTCGGGACGGAGCCGATCAGTATATTCGGGTACCGCTCGGCAGCGTCGTATATGATGTTAACAATAACACGGTAATCAGCGATATAACCAAGCATAATCAGGAAGCGGTGGTGGCTCGGGGCGGCCGCGGCGGCCGCGGCAATACCGCTTTTGCGACGTCGCGGGTTCCGGCTCCCGATTATCGTGAAGCCGGTGAGCGCGGGGTCGAACGCGAATTGCGGGTTGAACTTAAGATTTTGGCCGACGTCGGTCTGGTCGGTTTTCCCTCGGTCGGAAAATCAACTTTGATTTCGGTTATCAGTGCCGCCCGGCCGAAAATTGCCGCATATCCGTTTACCACCCTTTATCCTAATTTGGGGGTCGCCCGATGCCGGGACGGTCGGAGTTTTGTTGTTGCCGACTTGCCGGGATTAATCGAAGGGGCGAGTCAAGGCGCCGGTTTGGGCATCAGATTTTTGCGTCATATTGAACGCACCCGCGTAATTGTCCATGTTATCGACATTGCCGGCAGCGAAGGGCGCGATCCTTATCGGGATTATCTTACGATTAATCGGGAGTTGGAAAATTATAATCCCCGGCTTCTGCTCCGCCCGCAAATTATTGCCGCCAATAAAATGGATTTACCGGGGACCGAAGAAAATTTAAAAATCTTGAAATCAAAGCTTCCCGATATCACGATTGTGGCAATCAGCGCATATACTAAAAATAATCTCGATGAACTTTTATATCGGATCAGTGATTTGCTTGATACGATTAAACCCGACAGTTTTCGTGAATTTAAAGAAGAAGCGACAGTCGAGTATAAATTTACACCGGAACCCGATCCGTTTGTTATTGAAAAAGATACCGACGGCGTATATAATGTAGTCGGACCGATGATTGAGAAGTACTTTAACGCCACCGATTTTAACCGCGATGCCAATGTGAAAATGTTTGCGCGGCGGTTAAGAAATTTGGGCGTAGAAGATGCCTTAAGAAAATTAGGCGTTAAATCAGGCGATGCCGTTCGTATTCTCGGATACGAATTTGAGCTTTTTGACTAGATGCTACTTTTTAAGAGCATACTATCTTTTAGGAAAGTATTTTAAAACAAAAAACTTATGGGACTAATTTTTTAGCCTAAAAAGGAGAGAATTATGAACAATAAAAAAACAGCCCGCAATCGGGAAATATTCAATTTGGTGTTTGCGTCGGCTTTAATTGCCATTATCATTGTTTTAACAGTGTTCGCCGGTTATATTAATTTCGGTTTTGTCCAGATTACAATTATTCACATTCCGGTCATAATCGGAGCGATTATTCTCGGGAAGCGATACGGCCTTATTCTTGGCTTGGTTTTTGGGCTCGGAGCGATGATTCGAAGTTTTGTCGAAGTCCTTCCCCAAAATGTCATCTTTACCAATCCTTTATTGTCGGTTTTACCGCGAATGTTTTTTGGTTATATTACCGCAGTATTATATCAGTTTTTACGCACAAAAATAAAAAAAGAATCATTAGCGGTTACTTTTACCATGATCCTTGCTACCACAATTCATACCGTTGTAGTGGTACCGCTTTTGTATGTAATCGCCAAGACAGGATTTTACTTTTATGCCGCTGACATGCATGAAGCTGTTCTTGAACTGATCGGACCTCGCTTTTTTCCTTTTCTGCTGGTCGTTATTATCAATAATTCGTTATGGGAAATAGCAGCGGCGGCGGTAATCGGAACACCGATTACTCTGGCGGTTAATCAACAGATGGTCCATCGTTATCAAACCATGGATCGCAAGTAGACCGATTTTCAATTCATCGGTCTTTTTTTCTTAACAAAACTTTTAAATAATGATATAATGAAAAGGCAAGAGGAGGAAAAAGCATGAAAAAGATGAAATTGGCGATTCTCGGATTCGGGCAACGCGGTTATATGTATGCCAATATAATTAAACGCTATCCCGAGGAAATGGAACTTGGCGCGGTTTGTGAGATTAACCCGGTGAAAAAGCCCTTTATTATGAATATGTATAACGTAAAGGAAGAAGATTATTATACCGATTATCGGGATATGTTTAAACAGGGAAAAATCGCCGATATTTTAGTTATTTCAACGATGGATCAAGACCATTATGACCAAGCCATGGCCGCCCTTGATTTAGGATACGATATTCTACTGGAAAAACCGATTGCGGCAGAAATCGACCATTGTATCCAAATTCGCGATAAGGCCAATGAGTTGGGACGGAAAGTGGCGGTTTGTCATGTTCTGCGTTATACCCCTTTTTACCAAAAAATAAAGGATATTGTTGACGCCGGGAAAATCGGCAAGATTATGACATTATCGCAAACCGAACATATCGGCTATTATCATTATGCCCATAGTTATGTTCGCGGCAACTGGCGGCGCGCCGAAACTTCAGCACCGATGATTTTAGCAAAAGCTTGCCATGATCTTGATATTATCCGGTGGTTAATCGGCGAGCAGTGCGAAGCCCTCAGTTCCTTCGGCAATCTCAGTTATTTTAAACAAGAAAACGCCCCCGCCGGGAGCGCCGATTACTGTTATAAATGCGAAGTGGAATGCCCGTATAATGCGATTCGGTTTTATAATTCCCACCGCGATTGGTTTATGATTTTTTCGCTTGACCCTGATGTTGATAAGGTCTTAAGGAATGAAGCGATCAGCTATGGCCGCTGCGTTTATCGCTCCGATAATAATGTTGCCGATCATCAAGTCGTCAATATGCTTTTTGCCGCGGGCGCGACGGCATCTTTAACCGTAACCGCCTTTTCCAACGAGATTCACCGCAGCATTAAGATTCACGGAACAAAGGGCGAGATTGAAGGCGACCTGGAAAAAATGGAGATTATTGTGAAGCGATACGGCGGTGAAATCGAGATAATTGACGTTAAGGCCTTGGCTTCCGATTTTTCCGGGCACGGCGGCGGCGATGTAAAAATGGTGGTTGATTTTGTCCGTAATCTCCGGGAAGGAAAAGCGATATCGGGTCTAACCGACATTAATAATTCGATTGAAAGTCACCGCATGGCTTTTGCGGCCGAAGCATCACGACGGGACAGGGGTAAAGTAATTAAACTATAATTCACTTTTAAGAAGACCGAGGGCAAAAGCCTCGGCTTTTTTTAAGTCTTTTTCATTGGGGTGCCGCCGGGCGATACCGCCGATTAACTTTAAAAGGCCGAAGGTATCGCGGCCTTTACAGGTAAAATCACCGACAACAGTTGCTCCTTTGCTTTTTAAGATTTTAATTAAATGACGATTATAACGGCGCCAACCCAAACCGCTTGTTGAAAAAACGAAAACAGGTTTATCTTTCAGGTTTAATTTTTCTGCCAAGGTCAAAAGGGCCCGATGATGACGCTGAAAGTAGATGCCGGAACCGAAACCGATTAAATCATATTCTTCGATTGATTCAGCCGCCATCGCCGGGACCACTCCGGCATTTAAAACCGTCGCCAGTCGGCGGGCGACTTTTATGGTATTTTGCTGGTGATGCGATTCGCAGATAATTAAAGTTTTCATTTTATCCTCCTTATTATTTTAAATTATAGCATATTACTTTGGAGTTTTCCACATTATCGGATATAATAAGCCGATTTTTTATTTTTTATTGTGATTTCACCGACTTATCCCCATTTATGGGGATAAGTTATGATAACTATTTTTCGTCATTTTCAGACAAATACGATAGATTATTTATCCTTTTAAATGTTATTTGTCGTTTTTTTAGTTAAAGCAACCGCTTTCGTCCGTTTTTTTACCGTTACACAATATGTGAAGAAAAAGGTTTACGCCTCTCTTGCCTTTAATTATATAGATGAAAATGTTGTTAACTTAATCCCCTCTATCGAACAGTGGCTTTGGGTGATTGCAAATAATAAATTTAATCAGAAACTTAAATTTACTTGCTTCGGCATTTCTATTTATCCTGTTTATATTAATGTATTTTTTTGATTGATTTCATTTTTTTATTTCGTTTTTTGAGAAAATATGTTATAATTACAATAATATTGATAATTATCCTTGGTAATTTTTCCGTATAAAAAAGCATGTTGGGTGAAGATTATGTATCAGAATATCGACAAAAGACAATATACACCGATGATGCGGCAGTATCTTGAAATCAAAGAGGAATATCCCGATGCCATCGTGTTTTTCCGATTGGGCGATTTTTATGAAATGTTTTTCAACGATGCCATTGTTGCCTCAAAAGAATTGGAAATTGTCCTTACCGCCCGTGATGCCGGCGCCCCGGAACGGATTCCGATGTGCGGGGTCCCTTATCACAGCGTTAACGGCTATTTGGATCGGCTTACGGAAAAAGGTTATAAAGTTGCGATTGTTGAACAGGTGGAAGATCCGGCTTTGGCCAAAGGAATCGTCCGGCGCGAAGTGGTCCGGGTTATTACTCCGGGAACCGTAACCGAAGGAGAAAACTTGGATGCCCGCGACAATAATTACCTCGTGTCGCTTTCGGTTGATAAAGAACGCTTTATTCTTTCCTATAGCGATCTTTCCACCGGTGAGAATTATCTAACCAATCTGCCTTTAGACGAAGACCTCTTACAGGCTGAAATAATGAAATTAAAAACCCGGGAGATTGTGGTCGGACCGGAGTTTAATCTTGATACGCTTAATCCCCTGACAAAAGTTTATGCCCTAACTTTTTCGAAGGAAGCGAATGATGTTCCGGTCGATTATTTAAAGTCATTAACTCCAGCGCTTGATAAGGCGGAAGAGAAAAACTTTTGGCGGTTGATGAATTATATTATCAGGACGCAAAAACGCAATCTGATTCATCTTCAGCCCGTTGTAAGATATGACAGCGATGCCTATATGAAAATTGATTTTACTTCGCGCCGTAATCTGGAGTTAATCGAAACCCTCCGCTTTCAGGACAAGAAAAATACTCTGCTTGCCGTTTTGGATAAATGTGCAACGGCGATGGGAAGCCGTTATTTAAAAAAAGCCCTGCATTTTCCCTTGATTGAACAAGATAAGATTGAACGGCGGTATGATATTATCGACTGTATCAGCAAGTGTTTTTTGGAAGCGAGTGATTTAAAGAACGCTTTAGAGGAAGTCTATGATTTGGAGCGGATTGTCGGGCGGATATCTTATGAGACCGTCTCCCCGCGTGACTTTCTTCAGTTAAAACGCTCGCTCCGGGCGCTTCCCGCCATAAAAGACTTATTGGTTAAAATCAAGATTGATAATTATTTTAATTTAGAAACCGATTATAATTATTATCATGAGCTATGGGCGTTGATTGATAAATCGATTTCCGAAGATGCCCCTTATTTGATTCGGGACGGTAATGTTATAAAAGACGGATACAATAAGGAACTGGACGAACTTCGCACCATCCAGGATAACAGCAAAGACTATCTTTTGTCGCTGGAGAAGCGGGAAAGAGAAAAAACCGGCATTAAAAACCTTAAGGTTGGCTATAACCGGGTTTTCGGTTATTATATCGAAGTTTCGAAAGGGGCAAGTGCCCTGGTCCGCGATGAATTCGGTTATATTCGCAAACAAACCTTAAGCAATTCCGAACGGTTTATCACCCAGGAGTTAAAAGAAAAAGAAGCCAAGATTTTACGGGCCTCGGAAAAGGCCCTGGCCATCGAAGCCGATCTTTTTAATGAGATTCGCAATCAGGCGAAAGATTATGTTAATCCATTACAGCGGCTGGCAAAACTGCTCGCCGAGCTGGATATGATTTTATCTTTTGCTCGGGTCGCTAAGGAAAACAATTATGTTCGGCCGCAGTTCAATCAGGAAAATATTATTGAGATTAAAAATTTACGGCATCCGGTGATGGAACGGGTAACCGATAATTTTATTCCCAACGATGTTAAGATGGGATCCGATGAATATATTCTTCTTATTACCGGACCGAACATGAGCGGTAAGTCAACCTATATGCGCCAAGTTGCCTTGGCGGTAATTATGGCTCAGGTCGGTTCGTTTGTGGCCTCCGATCGGGCCCGGCTGCCGCTTTTTGATGCCATTTATACCCGAATCGGTGCTGCCGATGATATCATCAGCGGTCAGTCCACTTTTATGGTGGAAATGGCCGAGGTGAATAAGGCCCTGACTCACGGGACCAAAAACAGTTTGATTTTATTTGATGAAATCGGCCGGGGAACGGCAACATATGACGGCATGGCCTTGGCTCAGGCCATCCTGGAATATATTGACCGTCATATCGGCTGTAAAACCCTGTTTTCAACTCATTATCATGAATTGACGGTACTTGAGGATAGCCTGGCTCATTTAAAGAACATTCATGTTGCCGCGGCCGACGCCGCCGGCGATATTGTGTTTTTATATAAAGTACGCAAAGGGGCGGTCGACAAAAGTTATGGTATCAATGTTGCGAAACTGGCGGCTCTCCCGCTTGATGTTATCCTGCGGGCGACGGATATATTAAATAAACTGGAAACCCAAAAACCGGACAGGACGATTTTATCGATCAAAAATTATCAGCCGCCGCTTTTATATGACTCCAAAACAGAAAAAGAAACGATGGCGTTGGATAAAATCAAAGAACTGGATCTTTATAATATCAGTCCGATTGAAGCCTTAAACCAACTTGAGAAAATCCAGAAATTATTAAAAAAGTAGGTGTGACATGGCAAAGATTATTAAACTCGATCAGAAAATTACCAATTTGATTGCCGCCGGGGAAGTTGTTACCGGACCGGCCGCGGTCGTCAAGGAACTTGTGGAAAATGCGATTGATGCCGCGGCCCGTCATATTACCATCAGTCTTGTCGACTCCGGCCTTAAGGAAATCATCGTTACTGATGACGGGCTCGGAATGGCACCCGCCGATGCACGGCTCGCTTTGGAGCCGCATGCCACCAGTAAAATAAAGGAAAGTCAAGATTTGTTTCAGATTAAGACCTTAGGTTTTCGCGGCGAGGCCCTGCCTTCAATGGTTGCCGTCAGCCACTTTATTATGAAGACAAGCCCGGACGGCATTAAAGGAATGATGTATTCTTTAAAAGGCGGCGATTTTATCAGCGAAGCGATGATTGCTTTTCCTCAGGGCACGGAAATCACCGTTAAAAACCTTTTTTATAATATACCGGCCCGACTGCAAAGCCTGCAGTCCTTAAGTACGGAACTCAGTTATATTCTTGATTTTCTTGATAAAATGGCTCTGGCCCGACCGGATGTTGCTTTTAAACTTACAAACAATAACCGATTTTTAATGCAGACTTTCGGTACCAACCGTCAACTTGAGGTGATTCAAAATGTATACGGTACCGAGGTGGCGAAAAATATGAAGGAGATTTATGAAAGTGCCGGTTTTTTTCAGGTAAAAGGTTATATCGGCAATATTTCCGTATCTAAATCAACCCGCAATCATATTACAATCATTGTCAACGGTCGGGTTATTCGCAATAATAAACTTATTTCCGCCGTTTATGAAGCTTATCAGGGACGCCTGCCCGGCAGCCGCTATCCGATTTGTGTTATAAATATCAATGTCGATCCGGCGCTTATTGATGTTAATATTCATCCGCAAAAAGCGGAAATCCGATTTTCCAACGAAGAAGAATTGTTACAATTATTAACGCAAACGATTGATAATATGTTAAACCAAATTGATTTGATTGTCGATAAAGAAATACCGGCTAAAGATATTTTTATACCGCCGCAATCCCGGAGTCAGTCGGAATATCGATCGACTAAATCCCAGAGTGAATATTTAAGCGAAGACGATTTTTCCCCCGATTCGGAAGCGGAATCCTATTTTGATGTTTTTAAAACCGTGACTCCGGAAACACCGGAGATCTTAAAGGAAGCGGTAACTCAGCAGGAGTTTTCTTTGATTGATAATGCGAAAGATTTACTGATTGATACCGACCGCCTGCCGAAAATGTATTATATCGGTCAGCTGTTCGGAACATATATTTTAGCGCAAAACGAAGACGATTTCTTTTTGATTGATCAGCATGCCGCTTATGAAAGAATTAATTATGAACTTTATAAGGAAGAGTTAAAACGTCCCGATCATCGCCGGTATGAATTATTGATTCCTTTTAAAATCAATTTCACTTCGGCGGAAGCGGCTCTGGTTCGGGAAAGATTTGATGATTTTTTGAAAATCGGACTTGAACTTGAAGACTTCGGCGGCGGGACTTATACCGTTCGTAAAATTCCGGTCTGGATTCCGAAAGGACGGGAGCAGGAATTTACGGAAGAGATTATTATGAAACACCTTGAGAAAAAACAATCGGAAAAACATCAGTTTCTCGACTATTTGGCGGCATCCCTGGCCTGTAAGCGCTCGGTTAAAGCCAATGAGCCACTGACGAAAGAGAGTTCGGAAGATTTGCTCACCCGGCTTAATGTTTGCGAGAATCCTTATAACTGTCCTCACGGCCGCCCGGTTATTATTAAATTCAGCCGTTATGAAATTGAAAAATGGTTTAAAAGGGTTTTATGAGAAGCAAGGTAATTGTAATTACCGGCCCAACCGCCGGCGGTAAAACCGCTCTTTCGCTCCAACTGGCAACCAGGTTTAACGGTGAGATAATTAATGCCGACGCTTCGCAAATCAGGCGAGATCTTGAAATCGGAACGGCCAAAATTGATTGGCGAAACCAAAAAATAAAGCATCATTTATTTGACTTATTGGGTCCCGAAGACCCCTTTTCGATTCGGGATTATCAAAAAATGGCCCGTAATCTTATCAAAAACCTAACCTTATGCGGCAAAATTCCGTTTTTCGTCGGCGGTTCCGGTCTTTATATTAATGCCGCCCTCGGCAATTATGATTTATCGATTCCGGGTCGCAGTCCGTTATTTGACCGTCAGTTTGACCACCTCGGCAATGAGGATTTACATAAGATTTTAACGAAAGAAGACCCTTTGGCCGCCGCCGTCATTCATGTTAATAATCGCCGTCGGGTATTAAGGGCGATTTCCGCCGCCCGGGCCGGTAAAAAAATTAGCGAAAACTTAAAAGGGCGCGATGCCCTTTATCAAAGTTTAATATTATGCTTGATATGCGACCGGGAAATATTATATAGTCGAATTAACGAACGGGTCGATTTGATGTTTGATCAAGGCTGGGTTGAAGAAGTGCAAACTTTAATAGAAAAAGGAGTTAATTTACAAAATATTAAAGAAATCGGCTATCGGGAGATTGCTCTTTATTTAGCGGGAGAAATGTCTCTATCGGACGTAAAAACTTTGATTAAGACAAAAACCCGACGTTATAGCAAACGGCAAAGTACCTGGTTTCGGAATCAAATGGATTGTACCTATCTGCCGGTTGATTTTGCCGATTTCCAAACCACCGTTAGGAATGCGGAAGTGATTGTTGATGGGTTTTTGGGTAGGGATAACAAGGAATAAAATAAAGAATTCAAATATTGCAATAAGAAGGTGTTTAATATGAATATTAATCCACGCTTATTGGTAAACAAAAGGGGCAAACTATTACATGATGTATTTGTACCGCGCCCGCTTCAGGAAGTGGAAAAAAAACTTGTTTTTGATATTGATATCCTAGAACTCCTAATGAATGCCAATGAAGCCATCTCCCGCTTCCACAATACTCTTCAGGAAACCGATTTTTATCAACATAGTTATTTTTTTGATTACTGTTTAAAAAAAGAAACGGTAAGCAGTCTTGAGATTAACGGCCATCCGGCTGCCCTTGAAAATTTAATGATTACCGCTTTAGGCCGGGCGGACGATGATATCGTTTATCGTTTTTACTCTCTGACAAAAACGGCAACATCCAATCCGGCCAAATTGAGCAGTGCTTATTTAAAAAAGCTGCATAGTCAAATGATAACCGAAGAAGCCCGCCATCCCGGTCAATACCGTACCGGATATAATATGCTTTATTCGTATTACCGTCATAATCGTTTTAATCCGCCGCTTGATGAAGAAATAGAATCGTCGATGAACAGTCTTGAGGAATATATCAATCAAACAAATAATACAAACTATTTAATCAAGGCCGCTTTGATTCATTATCAATTTACCACGATTCATCCCTTTGTTGACGGTAACAGCCGCTTGGCAAGACTGTTAAATATGTTATATCTGAAACAAAGTAATCCGTTTGGTCCTTATTGTTTTTATTTGTCTTATTATATTTTAGCTCATCTCAACGAATATTATCAAGCTTTAACCGAGGTCAGAACCCATGGGAACTATCAGGGATGGGTAGAGTATTATTTACGGGCCGTTAACGATGTCAGCAATCATATGCGTAATATTTTAGAGTATTCGGCGGAACTGTTAACCGATAACCGGATTAAAATAATGGAATCGTCATTTTCCAATACAATTAAAAATACTCTTTTTTCTTTGGTCGAATATATGGTTTTTAATCCGCTTGCCCCGATTAAACAACTTAGTTCCGCCGTAAACAGATCTTTTCCCGCTGTTTCCAATAGCGTTAAGACGCTCGTTCGGATGCAAATATTAGAACCTTCCGGTCATTACGAACGAAGCCGTCTCTATATCTATCGGCAGCAACTGGATATCTTAAAAAAATAAATTTTTAAAAAAGGATTGACATAATAAGAAAAATATCATAAAATATCTATTGAATATTAAAGACCAGAATAGAAACAGTAGTATTAAACCAAGCATCACAGTGAGTCGGAGCCGGTGGAAACCCGATATTAGTAGTTTAATATGAATATCCTTCTATTGTTGTAATTCCGAACTTACAGTAAGAATTAACGGAATTCCCCCGTTATCGGGAACGCATATGATTAGTATGTTGTAAATAGTGGTTAATGGCTTTTTCTATTTATAATAGGAAAAGTTTTTTCATTTAAGGAGGTAGTTTTTATGTTTAAAATCAAATCGGAGTACGACTTTATAAAAAACGAAAAAGCCGTCTTGAAATATTGGGATAAAAATCAATCGTTTAAAAAGTTGCTTGAAAAAAATAAAGACGGCGAAAAATATCGTTTCATTGACGGGCCGATTACCGCCAACAATCCGATGGGAATGCATCATGTTTGGGGCCGTACTTTAAAAGACATCTGTTTACGTTATAAAGCAATGCAAGGCTATACCTCGCATTATCGTAACGGCTTTGACGGGCAGGGCTTATGGGTTGAAGTCGAAGTGGAAAAAGAACTTGGGTTTACTTCGAAAAAAGATATCGAGGATTTCGGACTCGATAATTTTACCGATGCTTGTGTTGCCCGAGTGATAAAATATAGCGGCATTATTACCGAGCAGTCCAAACGGCTTGGTCAATGGATGGATTGGGATAATTCTTATTATACATATCACGATAATAATATTACGAGTATTTGGGCCATGCTGAAACGGTGTCATGACGAGGGCTGGCTGAAACAACTGTATCGCCCGATGCCGTGGTGCGGCCGGTGCGGCACTTCACTGTCCGAACATGAAATGACCGGCTCCTATAAAGAAGTAGAGCATCAGGCGGTATTTATTAAGTTACCCCTGGTTGACGGCGACAGTAATATTTTGGTATGGACCACTACGCCCTGGACTCTTTCCAGCAATACGGCCTTGGCGGTGAGCCCCGATTTAGTTTATTTAAAAGTTAGTTTGCCCGGTGAGGCAAAACCCATCATTATGGTGAAAGAACTTTATTTTAAGGAATTTCATAAAAAGGGCGGTAAGATTTTATCGGAACTGAAAGGCAAAGATTTAGGCGGCAAGAGGTATGAAACGATATTGCCGGAACTTCCCCGCCAAAAAACGGTTGATCATCGGATTGTGCTATGGGACGAAGTGTCCGCGGATGAAGGCTCGGGCGTTGTTCATATCGCTCCCGGTTGCGGTGCCGAGGACTATGATTTAGGTTTAAAGGAAAATCTCGCCGTTATCATGCCGATTGACGAAAACGGCGACTTTTATCATGATTTCGGTTTTCTCTCAGGCAAACCCGCCCAAAAGGTCAGCGAGCTGATCTTTAAAAAACTTGAACAGCAAGGCAAACTTTTTTTGGTTCATCCTTATACCCATAGTTATCCGGTATGCTGGCGCTGCAAAAAAGAGATTCTTTTCCGCTTGGGTAAGGAATGGGCGATTGATGTTGAAGAACTCCGACCCCGCCTTATTGCCAATGCCCGAAAAGTGCAGTGGTTCCCCGAATACCAAGGCAAACGAATGGAAGATTGGCTGCTGAATATGTCGGATTGGAATATTTCCCGAAAAAGGTTTTACGGTTTGCCTTTGCCGTTTTATCCGTGCGAATGCGGTCACCTTACCGTTATCGGCAGTAAGGAAGAATTGCGGGTCCGGGCGGTTGAGGCGAAAGCGGTTGATAAGCTTAAAGAATTACACCGGCCCTGGATTGATGATGTCCGAATAAAATGTGAAAAGTGCGGGAAGGCTGTTTCCCGGATTTCCGAGGTCGGCGATGTTTGGCTTGATGCTGGGATTGTTCCTTTTTCAACCTTAAAATATTTTGAAGATCGGGATTATTGGCAGTCTTATTTTCCGGCCGAATATGTTATTGAAATGCATGAGCAGGTTCGTCTCTGGTTTTACTCGATGCTCTTTATGTCAACGGTTTTAATTGACGAACCGCCTTATGAGAAAGTCGGAACCCACGGTATTGTGGTCTCCGAAGATGGGTCCCGTTTTTCCAAAACCGGTCGGATGATTCGATTTGAAGAAGCGGCGGAACGGCTCGGGGCCGATGCTTCCCGTTATATTTATGTATCGACTCCGGCTACCAGCGAAGTCCGTTTCGGTTTTTCTTTAGGCGACGATGCCCGCCGCCGGCTTTTGTCATTCTGGAATATTATTGTTTTTTTCGACTTATATTACAAAATCGACCGTCCGGTTTTAAAACGGATCCCGGAGCTTACCGATCAGTCTGATATTTGGCTTATGTCCCGGGTTAATAAATTTGGGCGTGAAGCGCAAAAAGCTTATGAAGCCTATGAGCCGTGGGAGATTGTTAAGTTATTTGAAAAATGTGTCGACGATGTTTCCAATTGGTATATCCGAATCAATCGTAAACGGTTCTGGAAATCGGAGATGAACGAGGATAAATATACCGCTTATTATTCGCTTTATCAAGCGATTAAAACCATGGCAAAAACAATGGCCCCGATAATTCCTTTTATGACCGAATGGATCTGGGTTTCGCTGGTGCTTGATATTGAGCCGGACGAAGAACACTCCATTCATTTAACGTCTTTTCCCGAAGTGGTAACCGTTAATGAGGAAATCCTTTCGGAAGTTGAAACTGTAAGAGAAGTTATTACCGGTGCGTTAAAACTACGCAACGAAAAAAATTTAAAAATCAAACAGCCTTTATCAAAACTTTATCTTTTAGGTTATAAGGTGGAGTTAATAACATCTTATTATGATACGCTTACGAATGAAATTAATGTCAAGGAAATTTGTTTTCTAAAAAACAAAGCGGAACTGCAAAAACAGTATTTAAGTCTTGATTTTCGAAAAGCCGGTCCGGTTTTAAAAGACAAGGTTAATACCGTCAAAGATTTATTGGTCGGTCTTGATAATGGGGAAATGGAAAAATTAATTTGGGAATATCATCATCAAGAAACGGTCAATCTCGCGGGGGTTATGTTACCGAAACAAGTACTTAAACTTGAAGCCGAATACCGTGATGAGGTTGCCTGGTTTGAAGATGATGATTGTTTAATCGCTTTATCGGTAAAACTGACCCCGGAGTTAATCGATGAAGGTTATTATCGGGAACTCCTTCGCCAATGCCAACTTTTACGGAAAGAGGCGGGATTTAATGTTTCCGATCGGATTCAACTCAGTCTAAAAGCTAAGGATAAGGCAATAAATCGGGTGATTGCCGCCTACCGCGATCGGCTTGCGGCCGAAACATTGGCAACGGCTTTATCCGATATCGCCCGTCCCCGTTTGGAAAAGACAATTTTAGTCGACGATATGGAAGTTGATGTCAAGATGAAATAAAAAGTCTTATCGGCAATGCCGGTAAGACTTTTCTGTTAAAACTTCAAAGCGCTGCCGTCAACGATGCGGTTTATGATAAAAAACGTGATTGTTTTTACTGGATCGATGATTCTGCCTTGGATGTCTATAGTTTTTCCGATAAGACTTATTAGACCGTTAATCTGAATATCAACCCCCATGTTCTTTATTGTCTAGACGGTGCTTTATATCTTGCTCGGAGTAATAATCTAATCAGCAAGGTTATAAAGCTTGACTGTGAAGATTTTTCAACTACTTTTCAATTTGCAATTGAATATATGTCCAAAGATATGGTGGTAACTAAAAACGGCAATATTATTTTATTTTGCCATGACGCGGCGTCAATTATTAGGGACCACCTTATATCCTATCTACCCATAAATATTTTACACTACCGTAATCGGAACCGATATTTTCAAGCAAATTCATTTCATATCATATTCGGTAAAATGAAAACCGAGCCGGTATATAACCGGTTCGGTTTTTAACGTAAGAGGAAACTAAAATAGTACGGCAGCAATTTTTATCTTGATGTTTCTTTTGTTTTTTAATAAAACTTAAACGGCATTGCGCCACCCTTTTGATTGGCTTTTGCTCGGGTGTGGATTATACGTTTAAATGATGTGCCTATTATGTGAAAACATAAAATAAATAGTCTTATCGGGTCATATAATTATTAGGGTGAGGGACTTTGAAGAAAATATTGTTGATATTATTAATTGTTTTTGCCGGTTATGGTGGGGTTAAGGTTAAGGCTGCGTTATCGGTTGATGCCGCTTCCGTGATTTTGATGGAGAAAGATTCGGCTCGGATATTATACGGTAAAAATATTGAAGAACGCTATTTGACCGCTTCAATTACAAAGATTATGACGGCTGTTGTCGCGATTGAACACGGTGATTTGGATCAATACTGTATTGTCGATAACGCTACTATCCGCCAAATCGGCTCCTGCATTTATATGCAACTGGGCGACCGCATTAAGCTTATTGATTTAATATATGGTTTAATGCTAAGAAGCGGTAATGATGCCGCCTATTTAATCGCAACCAATGTCGGTCGGAATTATGATGAATTTATCTACTTAATGAACGAAACGGCCAAAAAAATCGGAATGCACTCATCGTGTTTTTCCAATCCGTCGGGGCTTGATGATGAGTCCGCCAACTATTCATCGGCCTATGATATGGCTCTTTTAATGGCTTATGCCCTAAACAATAAAATATTCCGGAAAATCACCTCGACCAAAAAGTATGTTGCGAAAACATCTGATGGTAACCATCTGTATTTTATAAATAAACATCAATTAATTCAGTCGCTTGATTATGTTACCGGCGGGAAGACCGGTTATACCATGAGAGCCAAACGAACTTTGGTGACGAGCGCCCAACGCGATGGAATGGAATTGATTGTCGTTACCTTTAATTGCGGCAACGATTGGGCTGTTCATAAAAATCTTTTTGAATACGGTTATGCCAATTATAAAATCGCCACAATTATCAAACGCCAGATTATTAAGGTTAATGATTACCTATATCCGGCTACCCCGATGATTAACGATGATATTCGTTATCCGATAAAAGAAGGGGAAAAATTAACTTGCATTATTTATCTGTTAAAAAAACCTTTAAATAATTTAATTGTCGGGAAGGCGGTCCTTTATCTGGATGGGGTCGAAGTTTTTAAGACCGATATTTATAGGTATTACTGATGAATAAAATCTGGGTCGGTATTGTCTTGTTTTGTTTGTTTTACGGAATAGTAACCGGCAATACCAAAGCAATGGTTGATGCTGTTTTGGATGTTCCTTACCGAACGCTTGATTTGGTGATAAAAGTCGGCGGCCTGATTGTTTTTTATAACGGTTTGTTCGAAATTGCGATTGACAGCGGTTTAATTGATAGCTTTGCCCGTGTTTTTAGAAAACCGATGCAAAAAATTTTTCCCGACTTAGCCCCGGACAGTACCGCTCACCGCTATATTTGCGCCAATATTGCCGCCAATCTTTTGGGATTGGGGGCCGGGGCCACCCCGATGGCCATCAATGCGTTAAAAGAAATGAAAAAAGAAAATGAGAATAAAGAAAATGCGACTCACGCAATGATTACCCTAATGTTGCTTAATATTACGAGTTTTACTTTATTCCCGGCGACGATTATCGGCATTAGAGAAATTTATAAAGCAAAAATCACAATGGAA
>Ga0265293_10004396_pt1 | contig 24894 bp, 21 predicted proteins | sample Munlanlewell138R_FD_192505 | JGI IMG/M metagenome (GOLD analysis project Ga0265293, IMG submission 192505) | Leachate microbial communities from a municipal landfill in Southern Ontario, Canada - Leachate well 138R | ecosystem: Engineered > Solid waste > Landfill > Unclassified | place: Canada...
CCCTCTCCTGTTTTAGCAGAGACTAAAGCAGTCACATCGGGATCAAGACCCAAATCGTGATCTATTTGCTCTAAGCAAGTTGGGATATCGGCACTAGGAAGATCTATTTTGTTAATTACAGGAATAATTTCTAGATCAAGTTCCATTGCCATGTACATGTTAGCTAATGTTTGTGCCTCAACTCCTTGAGCTGCATCAATTAATAATAATGCACCTTCACACGAACCTATTGCTCTAGAGACTTCGTATGAAAAATCTACGTGTCCAGGAGTATCAACTAAGTTTAAAGTGTAGTCGTTTCCATCCTTTCCCTTATAAGGGATGGAGACGGCTTGGCTTTTAATTGTAATTCCCCGCTCTTTTTCAATGTCCATGTTATCTAGTAGTTGATTCCCTAAATTTTTACGGGAAGTAACTAAATTCGCCTTATCAATAAAGCGATCGGCAAGAGTTGATTTGCCGTGGTCAATATGGGCAATAATACAAAAATTGCGAGTATAACGAGAATCTCTTTCCATTTTATCTCTCTAAATCAAGTTAGTTTAGTAATTTGCTCTACTGCTTCAAATCCTAATAGCTCTCTAATTTCAGCATCATCTAAGGTCTCTTTTTCAACTAGCTCTTTAGCTAGTTTAACTAATTGATCTTTGTTTTCACTAATAATCTTTTTAGTTTCAGTCATAGCTTCACCTAGGATGCGATTAACTTCACTATCAATCTTTTTTGCTGTCTCTTCTGAATAATCTTTATGTTGAACTATTTCACGACCTAAGAACAAAGGCTCGTCCTCTTTCCCATACCCTACAAAGCCCAACTTACTCATTCCCCACTCTGTTACCATTCTATGGGCAATCTCAGTAGCTTGTTTGATATCGTTACTGGTTCCTGTAGTAGTCTCTCCATAAATTAACTCTTCAGCTACATAGCCCCCCATTGCCAATTTAATCCAATCGGTTAAAGCACTTTTGTTTTTAGTATAAGCATCCTTAATGGGTAAACTTATAGTTAATCCTAAGGCCCTTCCGTGGGGGATAATGGTCACTTTATGTAGTGGGTCAAGATTATCTAAGTGGTAGTGTAACAATGCGTGTCCTGCTTCATGATAAGCTGTAGCAAGTTTTTCCTCTTCAGTTAAGACTTTAGAGTGTTTAGCTACCCCAAGAAGGATTTTATCACGTCCCATCTCAAAGTCAGCCATAACAACTTCACTACGTTTACTACGAGCTGCAAATAATGCTGCTTCATTAACTAAGTTAGCTAAATCAGCTCCACTAGTACCAGGTGTTGCCCTAGCAATACGGTGTAGATCAACATCACTACCCATCTTAATTCTATTACAGTGGATTTTTAAAATTGCCTCTCTTTCGGCAACATCGGGCATATCAACAACAACTTGACGATCAAATCTACCAGGTCTTAGTAGTGCTGGATCTAATACATCGGGTCTGTTTGTAGCAGCTATAACAATTACACCACTAGTGGTATCAAAACCATCCATCTCAACAAGTAGTTGGTTTAGTGTTTGCTCTCTTTCGTCGTGTCCACCACCTAAACCAGATCCTCTAGTTCTACCTACAGCATCTAATTCATCAACAAATAAAATACAAGGGGCATTTTTTCTCCCTTGTTCAAATAGGTCTCTAACTCTAGAAGCCCCTACTCCAACAAACATCTCTACAAAATCTGATCCTGACATATGAAAGAATGCAACACCAGATTCCCCTGCAACAGCTTTAGCTAAAAGGGTTTTACCAGTTCCTGGAGGACCTACTAATAAAACTCCTTTAGGAATCTTAGCCCCTATTTGTTGAAACTTAGCTGGACTTTTTAAAAAATCAACAACCTCTTGCAGTTCGTACTTTGCCTCTTTTTGACCGGCAACATCGTCAAAAGTTATTTTGACATCACTTTCCATGTACTGTTTAGCTCTACTTTTACTAAACGACATAACATTGCCACCTGCACCTCTGCTTTGGCGCCACAACATCATGGTAAAGCCAATTAGAACTGCCCAAGGAAGCAGTTGTAAAATTATTTGTAATAGCGTTACACCCCGCTCAGTTCCGGTAACTTGTACCCCATTTTGTTTAAGGGTTTTCATCAACTCATCATCTTGATAAGGAATTCTACTTTTTGCAGTTGCATTGTTTCTAAGTGCAAAAGTGATCATATTCTTATCTTGGATTTCAACAGCAGTAACTTGGTTAGCCTCAACATAGCTAATAAAAGTTGAGTATGGGACCTCTCTTACCCCAGCTGTACCCCCCTCATTAAAGAGCATAAAAGCAAATGAGACTATTAAAAAAGCAAAGATGATTAAAGCGAAGCGATTCTTCCCTTTAAGATCAAACTTAGGGCCTTGAGGAGGCCTTGGAGGTTGGTTTCTATCCCCTTTTGACCAATACTGCTTTTGATTATCTTTGTTCTCAGAAGGGTTTTCATTACCCTTTTGATCTTGTTTTTTATCTTCGTTTTCTTTATTCACAATCGATTCCTTCCATATCCACAACACTATATAATGTAGACTCATTTCTAACAAGGGTATCACTTAAGCAACTTTGTGCTAGACGATCACTACCACCAAAAGAGGAAGCTAAAACCGCAACAACTTTCTCTTTATCAACTAAGATAGGAACTTGATGCCTTAAAGAGGCTTCTATCTTCCAATCGCCTAAAAGCTTAACTACCCTTTTAGTTCCCTCTTTAAGTTTTATTTTATCATTTGCCTCTACAGAACGTACTAATAAAGGCCCCTTTAGGCAACTTGGATCTATTGAAATTACCTTCTCAATAGGCCCTGCTTGCTTTAAATATTTGCCTCTCACTAACACTTTGTTTTCACCTATTAGTGTGTAGGTTTTATCTACAAGTGCACAATAACTGCTACTTAGATTTTCATTGTAACTAAAGATGAGATTTTTTTCACTCACCTCAACTAAAGTTTTTTGAATCACAAAGAGTTTTTGACTCCAGTTGTCACTCTGAGATTTAATTAATTGTTCAATAGCCTCTTTTTTGATTCTTTGGTCTTGGTGAAGATGATTAAATACTTTGTAGTAAAAAGAGACTAAGATGCCCTCTTTAATATTTTCTAACTCTTTTAATTCAATAGATACTCTATCTTTTTCTTTAACGGCCTTTTCAAATAAAAGTGAACTGTAATACTCAACTATTTCATTTAGCCTACTACTTTCAGTAACTACATTTTCTAAGGCTTTTTTATAATTTGGAAAGATACTTTTAATTTGCTCAACTAAGTTATTTCTAACTTTGTTTCTTAAATAGATATCTTCGTAGTTGGTTTTATCAACAGCGTGATTAAAGTTATTTTGCTTAACTATTTTAACTAAATCTTCTTTGGAGAAATTTAATAAAGGTCTAATTACCCTTCCTTTCTTTTCTAAAATTGGTTTTGGTAAGGAACCTTGAAACAATTTTATTAAAGAGGATTCTAATTGATCGTCCGAAGTGTGGGCAGTAACAATGTAATCGTAGTTAATTTCTTTACGAAGTTCTTCTAGTTTTTGATACCTTAAAAACCTAGCAGCTTCTTCAATTCCCTTTTTCCTTAACTTTGAAGTCTTTTCAACTTCTCCTTTAGCAAGTTCTATTACCATTAAGGGAGTCTCAAGTTTTTCACAGTTTCTTTTGTTTGTTCCAATCTCTTCTTTTAAGGTTTTTTCATCTCTAAGGTTGTGATTGATATAAACAGAAGTTATTTGGTTATCTGGGAAAATTACTTTAAGGGCTATTAGAAGAGCTAACGAGTCTACTCCTCCACTAAAAGCAACAACAATTTTGTCCCTTTCAGTAAAAAGGGTTTTAAGATGAGTTGTTATTTTGGCGTCTATTGTAAACATTAGCCACCTCCACAAAACTTTTTCCCTTAGCAAAGTCTAATAAAGCTTCGCTAGCCAACTTTATTCCCTGATTTAATTTTTCTTGCTCTACAGTGTTTGTTGGTTTTGAAAGGACATGCTCTATTACTGTTATCCCTTTTTCAGGTCTTCCAATTCCAATGTAGATGCGAATGAACTCAGTTGTTCCAATATTTTCAACGATTGACTGAAGGCCTTTGTGTCCTGCAGTTGAGCCCCCTTGTCGAATTCTTATTCTTCCAACTTCTAAATCTAGGTTATCACACACAACAATTAAATCATCTTTAGGATACTTTTTGGGGATGAAGTACTTTAAGATAGTACCACTGAGATTCATATATGTTAATGGCTTAACAAATGTAGTTTTATTAATAGTCCCCAAATAAAAAGGGCGCCACAACTTTTTCTTCATTTTGATACTTAGATAATCAACAGCATCAAAACCAACGTTGTGGCGTGTGTTTTTATATTTACTAGTGGGATTGCCCAAGGCAATTACTAAAGGCAGTACAAAAACTCCTGTGTCTTATTCCTCGTTAGTTGCTTCTTCGTCTGCAGCACCACTATCAATAACTTCAACTTCAACCTCTTCCTCATCAGCTTCAACTTCTTCTCTAACACCTTTAACAGATGCAATAGTAGTATCGGCATGACTAAGTGGTTTAACACCTTCAGGAAGTTCAAGTTCACTAACATTGATAGATTCGTTAAGACCTAAAGCACTAACATCAACAGTGATGTTTCTTGGAAGATCTTTTGGAAGAGCTTCAATTTCAATATCGAAAGATACTTGCTCTAACACTCCACCAAACTTTGCCCCTTCTGGGTTTCCTTCAAGAACAATTGGTACACGAGTTCTAAGAACCTCACCTTTGGTAACTTCAAAGAAATCTACGTGGGTGACTGTCCCTTTTAAATAGTTCTCTTGGAAATCTTTTACCAACACTTGGTGGTTCTTTCTACCAACTTTTAAAGTTACTAAGGTAGACTCTGAAATATATCTTAATTTATTTTGAAACTCGTTAGCTTCAAGGGTAATGTGAACAGGTTTTTCCTTACCATAAATAACAGCTGGGATTCTTCCCGAGGCAAGAACTCTTCTTGATCCGGCTGAGCCAAAATCTTCAGTTCTAGGAAGGCCAGCCAAATTAGTATCTTTCATTAGAAACTCCTTTCTGTGCTTCTTACAGGGGCGGCAGGATTCGAACCTACGCATGCCGGTACCAAAAACCGGAGCCTTACCGCTTGGCTACACCCCTACGCCCACATTTTCATGTAGGGCAGCTCTTGTTGAACAAGACACCGCCCACAAAAATATAAGATTTTGGGACCTTTGTCCAGAGGGTTAAGACTAATAGAGTTACTTTTTAATCAACAACATCATCCTCAGAACCATCTTCCGATGCTTCTGGCGCATTTTCATACGCTTTGAGGATAGCTTCTTGCATTGTGTTCCTGAACTCACTGCTAATTGGGTGAGCTACATCCTTAAACTCTCCGCTTTTTGTTTTACGACTGGGCATAGCGACAAATAGTCCTGACTTACCGTCGATAACTTTGAGGTTATGGATTACAAACTGGTTGTCGAACGTTATGGTCGCATACGCTCGTAACTTGCCTTCACTAGCAATTTTTCGGACTCTGACATCGGTAATTTCCATGCGATCACCCCTTTTGCTGTATCATCGTACAAAAACGGTAGCACCCAAATTGCTCTGATGCAAGCATTTTATTAAATATTGACTACTTTCTAACCTATTTTGCCCTATTTTTGCTTCAACTTCTTTTAAAAGAGGTTTTGACTCACTAATTACTACGTAAGATGAGCCACAGCCACTAATTGTACCAAATGCTCCAGGATGATCAAAAGTGATGTTTTCAACACTTTTATAGAAGTCACTTTTTAATTCTAGATAGGGCTTAAAGTCGTTGTAATAAATCCATTTATCACAACTTTTATTGTAAATTTCTTTTAACTCTCTTAGTGAGAGTTTTAAGTTCTCTTTTCTTACTATATTTTGATAAGCAACTTGAGTTGAAATTGAAAAACTCTTTGGAACTACTACTAAAGCCCACAAATCTTTTCGAGATCGAATTGGTAAAAGTTCTTTCCCTCTACCAGTAGCTAAAGCAGTAGCTCTTCCTCTCATAAAAAAAGGAACATCAGAACCCACTTGTATCGCCAGCTCTAACAACTCTCTCTTTGATAGTGGATAGTTGTAAGCTTTATTTAACAAAGCCAATACAGTAGCAGCATTGCTTGATCCCCCTCCGAGCCCTGCTCCAATGGGAATATTTTTATTAGCTTCAATAGTTACTACCCCATTTAAAGAGGTTTTCTCGTTAAACAACTTTGCTGCACGAACCATTGTGTTGTTTTCTAAATCAAAATCACCTGTTATTAAACACTCAACAGCATAGGTGCTACACTTAGTGACACTTAAAGTAATCTCATCGTACATATCAACTAGTTGAAACAACGTAGAGAGATTGTGATACCCATCACCTCTCATTGAACCAACTTCTAAATGTAAGTTTATTTTTGCATAAGAGAGTTCGCTGTAACTTACCATAGCTTAGCATCCTCAAGTTGTTTTGTGACAATCCCTTCCCAATCTCTGTTGGCCAAAGGGTTTGAGGGACTTGGGTGCAAAATGGTGGTTACAGAAGTTTTTAACTCTAACCGATTAGTTGCTTCAGCTAACTTTTTTTCTGCATAGCGCCCTATTCCAACTAAATTTTCTGGTTCAATGAGTGAGAGCATATCATCTAAGTAGTTATCACAAACAACTTCTAACTCAATTCGTTCTTCTTTAGGAAGTTTTTCTGGAATGATGTTCTTTCCTGTTTTACCCCCATCGACAAAAACTAGTGGGCAGTAGTTCATAACACAATAGAGACTAAAAAAGTTAGAAGCTATTGGATATCTATGTGAGAAAAAAGACCAAAGTCTTTTCCCACTAACTTCACTACGAGTTGTCTCTAAGCCTAACACAGGGCGATTTGGGTGCTCTTTAGGTGGTTTATTTATTTGATTAGTTAACTTCATCCAATTAGTGACAAAATCCACTTCACCAAAAGGAACAGCTGTTTGAGCCATCCCAAAAGGTCCTGGATTCATCCCCAAAAAAAAAGCTTTGGGCTTGTGATTAACATAGTTTAATAAATATTCACTATGATTAGCCCACCCATAATTTAGTGGGTTGTATATAAACCCACCAAAACTAAAACTTAACTGTTCAACTTCATTTGAGAACTTTTTAGTTCTCTCTAATAACTGCTTTTTAAAACTATCCATTAAGAGCCCGTATAAAATAATTTACCTTTCGAAGCAAAAGCTCTTTTTTTAGCTATGAGTAGATACCCAATAAAAGAGACCAACAGATAAACAAAAGAGATCCCAACTGCATACCAAAAAAGTTCAGGACGATTATTTCTAACACTTAAAGCAGGTAAGTTTACACTCAAAATAATTGGAATAGCTAAAACAAACACTATTCCAACTGAGTATAAATAATCAGTCGCTACAGGTGTTTCAAACTCTGGGTCCACTACCCTTAATAAAGCTAAGCCAGTGGGTAGTGTTCCTGTGGCTGTCCCATAAATTAATAATGTCCTAAAGAATTGATGATCGTCATAGATTCTTGAAGTATAGGCTGGAAGAATTACTAAAGTTATAAAAGCACCAGTTAAAGTTAATACTGTTATAGGAAGCCAATACCCTTTAACAGCAACTAAAGAGATAGCTCCTAAAGAGGCTGCTACAGTAATATCTACTGCCAAGCCATTGATTCTATTACAAGTTCTGTTATCGATAGTGGTATCAACTTTGACCACTTTCATAAACTGTTTTACAGCTAGTGCCATAAATGCACTAAAGATGAAGTTAATTCCCCATAAAGATTCAGCTAAATCTACCCCAAGTGGCCCTATTAAATGCAAGGCCATAGAAAACAAGGTTAAAACAGACCAACTAAGTAAGTACGTAAGCATCACAATTGCTATGTGGTAGGTAAAAGTATCTAAAGACTCCCCATCGGTACTTAAAAGAGATCCAATAGGACGTTCTGATTCGTTACGGCTGAAAAAGCCGGTACGAACACTCTCTTTTCCTATTTTCTCTTTAAACTCTTTTCCTATCCAACCCCGTTTAATTCCTTGGTTGATAAGTACCATCCCACCAAAAGAGCCAAACAAAAATCCAAGAGCTGCCATTGTTAAACCAACAGAGCTAGCTCCAACAAAGCCCATCTTCTCCCAAGGAAGTGTCATTGAGTAAGCTTGTCCTGGCCCTAATTCAAAACCCAAAGGCAAAGTAAAGCCAATTGCTGGGAACAAGTTTGGTTGAACTGTAGCTATTAGCAAAGCTGTAACTACTAAGCCAAAGAAACATTGAAGACCATACTGGCCAATAACAGCAACAACGTTGGCAGCTAACGTCCTTTGATTCTCTTTTTTATTTTTGCTTGCAGGTTTTTCATCAGTACGAATCATCATTGCAATAAAGCTAAGGTTCAGTAGGTGATAAACCAACTCTCCTAAGTAGTCACTTTTTAAGTTCCACAAAGGAGCTATAAAGTTATAAAATATTAATAAAAAAACACCAGCCACTATTGGAGCAGGAATTAAAAAGCGTTGTAAAAACCTTACCCTAGCTCGAATCAATGCTGCTAACAATAAAGAGAGTGAAATTATTCCAATGTGGATTACATAATTAAAGTTCATACCCTAACTCCTAATTTAAATAGCGACTCTCAAAGAACTCAACATATTTTAATATCGATCTATTTTCTACTATCCTAACACGCCACAACTGGTTGTCGTTAAAAAACTCAACAGTTCCTTTGGCATTAATAATCATAGAATTCATTTTATCAAAATCAAAAACTAAACTTGTTAGACCTTTTAAGAAACCACTTGCTACAGGCTTTTTAAAACGTACTACCATCCTTTCACCCTCTAATGAGAGGGAAAAGTTTTTAGATAGAGTAACTAGTTTGTTATCAATACCTCTTTGTAAAAGAACTCCCTTATCTTCACTAAAAGAGCCTTCCAAAGTCTTTAATTGCTCTTTTTCCCATTTATGCCAAGCAGGAATTGATTTTACTACGTTCTTTTTGTTACTTATAAAATTATCATAATCATCTAAGTAGCCACCAAAAGAGCAACTACTGCAACTAATAGTGTTGCCACTACTAGTTATTGTGGACTTCCCATTACATGAGGGACATAAATACAATAGTTGTTCTATCCTTTCAGCTTTCAAGGGGTGCTTGTACGGCTCTTTTGTCCTTTCTTGCCACTCTGAGTAGTTAAAATTTAGTTTATCCAATAGGTAATCTAACAACTCATCTATTTTCATCTTTTGTATTTGCTCTGGTTGTAAGACATCTACTACACGAATGGTAAATGACCCTTTTCTTTTATGAGATGCCCAACGAGGTTTCATCCCATAAGCACCTTCAAGGTTCACTAACACTACAGGAACTTTAAAAAGGCGGATAAATTTGGCAGTAGCTTTATCAAAACCAATGAATTCACCATCCCAAGTGCGAGTTCCTTCGGGGAAAATACCTACATTGTCCCCTTTTCTAAGGGCATCTTTAACTCCATTTATCATAGAAAGGTCGCTTCGTCCTTGTTGTTTCCCAATGGAGCCAACTAAAATAGTTAATAAAGTTTTTAAGATTTGATTTTTAAATAGATAAGCACCAGCTACCCATCTAACATGGGCATCAATAGTGGAGGAGATAAAAAAAGGGTCTAGTGCATGAGCGTGGTTACTTAGTAGTAAAAAAGGACCCTTTTTAGGAACCTTTTCATACCCAACACTTTTAATCTGATAACGCCATTTAAGCCAATTGCCGTAAGTTAAACGCAATATATGGATAGATAACGGTTTTTTTGACATTAAACGCTCCTGCGTAAAGAATGTATCACACTAGAGTAAAAAGTGTCTATTGTTTTAACAAGTGATTGTCAAAAGCACCCATATATAGGATGATTTAAAATTATATAATGGTTAATCAAAAAAGAAGCGACAAACATATTATTCTCTCTAGTTTAGTTTGGAAGCTGATGGAAAGATTGGGTTCCAAAGGAGTTGGCTTCATTGTCCAACTTTTATTAGCTCGATTGTTACTTCCTAGTGATTATGGAATTGTTGCTTTAGTTTTAGTTTTTATTGAGATTGCCAGTGTCTTTGTTCAAAGTGGAATAGGTACCTCTTTAATTCAAAAGAAAGAGCTTGATGAAGAAGATATTACAAGCTTGTTTTATTTAACAATTGCTATAGCTTTGTTTTTATACCTTATCTTCTACTTTTCAGCTCCCCTAATTGCCTCTTTTTATGAAAATAGAGTTTTAATAAAAATTACCCGTGTATTGGCTTTCTCTCTAATTATCAACGCTTTTTCAACCATCCAAACAGCACTTCTCTCTAAAGAGATGAAGTTTAAAACTCTTTTTATAGTTAATATCATTTCCTCAACTATTTCAGGTGTAATTGGAGTTTCTTTGGCCATAGCAGGTTATGGTCCTTGGGCTTTGGTAATCCAACAAATAGTCAGAACTTTTGGGGTTGCACTGCTGTTAAGTATAAATGTTAAGTGGAGACCAAAATTATTATTTTCTTTCCCTAAAGTTAAAAAACTTTACTCCTTTGCTTGGAAAATAACTCTCTCTTCTTTAGTTTTTCAAATTTATTCATCTTTAGTTAGCTTAATCATTGGAAAAAAATTCTCTCCTGAGAATTTAGCTTACTATAACCGTGGTGGAACATTTCCCCTTTTTGTAACAAGTAATATCACTGGTGCTATCCAATCAGTTTTATTTCCAGCTCTTGCGGCAAAACAAGACTCAATACCTCAAATAAAGAAAATGACTCGCCGCTCAATAATTACTACTAGCTTTTTAGTCTTTCCTATGATGGTTGGGTTAGTTGTGGTAGCAAAACCGTTAGTAATAATTATTTTAACTGAAAAATGGCTTGAAGTTGTCCCATTTATTCAACTTTTATCACTTTGTTATTGGGTAAATCCAATTTTAATTGCCAATCTACAAGCATTTAATGCACTAGGTAGAAGTGACCTTCATTTAAAAGTTGAGACAACTAGATATGTAGTAGGATTTGCAATAATCTTTGGCTGTTCATTCTTTGGATTATGGGCTTTAGTAATTGGTGAAGTGGTTGTTCACTTTCTCTCTTATTTCATCTATATCTATCCAAACGGCAAGTTAATTGATTATGGGATTAAAGAGCAAACTTTAGATATCTTACCCTCTTTGGTATTAGCTGCTGCTATGGGCATTGTTACCTATTTAGTTACTTTTTTGAGATTATCAAATTTATTAACATTAACTATTCAAGTTATTGTTGGAGTTGTTTTCTATTTTGGTGTTGCATATTTATTGAAGATGGAGCGCTTTATTTACCTCATTGAGGCTGTTTTTCCTAAAAAACAAAACTAGCGTCTGTCTTGAGCTAACCCAATTTTCTATGTATTATCTTCTCATCAAGTAATTTAGGAATAAAAAGTTGGATTTACTACGTAAGCTACGAGAAACAAGCATGTCAGTTCTCCCCATTGTTGCAATTGTTGTTTTATTAAATATGACAATTGCCCCTATTGGATGGGCTTCTGTTTTAAAGTTTGCCCTCGGTGGAGTTACTATAATTGTTGGTCTAACTCTGTTTTTACAAGGAATAGATCTTTCAATAGTCCCAACAGGGCATCAAATTGGTGCTAAGTTAATGGGCAAAAAGAATCTTCCCCTTTTAATTGGGGTAGGATTTTTAGTTGGGACATTTGTTACTGTTGCAGATCCCCAAGTAGCTGTTTTTGCCCAACAAGTTACCACCTTAGCTCCCTCAATTACTAAAACCCCACTGTTGTGGGCTTTTGGTCTTGGGGTTGGATTTTTTGTCTCTGTTGCTTTTGCTAGGGTAATATTTAAAACTTCTTATCGCCTTTTAATAATTTTGTTTTACACAATTATGGTGGCCCTTTCATTTGTAGTTGATAAGTTTTTCGTTGGAGTTGCATTTGATGCAGGGGGAGCTACAACAGGACCATTGTCAGTTCCCTTAATTATTGCCCTTGGGGTTGGAGTTGCCAGTGTCCAAAAAAGTGCCTCTAGCGAACAAGATAGTTTTGGTATAGTTGGACTAACTGCTTTAGGTCCAATTGCAGCAATTTTGCTTATGGGACTAATCACTAAAGGTGTTAGTGGTAGCGAAGTTGTTACTAGTAGTGAAGCAATAGTTTCATTAAAACAACTAATTTTGAACACAATAGCTGAATCATTTATGGCACTTCTTCCACTATTAATACTTTTTATAATTTTCCAGTTAACATTATTACACTACCCTCGTCGTCAACGTATCAGAATGATTGAGGGATTAGTTTATGTCACTATTGGATTAATTTTATTCTTAGTTGGAGTAAATGGAACATTTATGCCAATAGGATCAACAATTGGAACTATGATTGGTTCTTTAGATAACAGATTAATATTAATTCCAATAGGTTTTTTCTTTGGAGCTGTGGTTGTCCTTGCTGAACCTGCTGTGTGGGTTTTAACTAATCAAGTAAATGAAGTTTCTGGTGGAGCAATAAGAAAATCGTTAATTTTAATATTTTTCTCATTGGGAATTAGTTTTGCCGTTGCCTTAGCGATGATTAGAATTATTTTTAACCTTCCACTATTTTACATCTTAATTCCAGGATACCTCATAGCGATGATCTTATCGTTTTTTGTCCCTCCACTATTTACTGCAATAGCTTACGACTCTGGAACAGTTGCCTCAGGTCCAATGTCTACCTCTTTCTTATTAGCTTTTACATTAGGAGCCTCCACTAGTGGAGGGGGAGATCCTTTTATTGATGGATTTGGAATAATAGCCCTTATAGTTATGACCCCAATGATATCATTACAGTTGCTTGGGTTAATTTACAAATACCAAAGCATTAAAGAGGCAAAAAGGGAGTCTGTTAAACATGGATAGTTTAGTACCAGCAAAAGGTAAACTCATATTAACAATCATCAACAGTAGGCACGCCAACTCTTTAATTAATAAAACTAAAGAAGCTGGAGCCCAAGGCTCAACAGTAATGTTGGGTCGAGGAAACCTCGACAGACCCTTATTACACGCTTTGGGTCTCGATGATATAGAGAAAGAGATCATCTTAACTTTAGCATTTGGAGATGAGTTAGAGCCTATTATTGATGTAATTAAAAATTTCAGACGCCACAAAAGATCAACTTGTGGTGTCAGTATGGTTGTAGATGTCTACAATATTTTACGCCATAACTTACTAACAGGTGAGAATAATTTAGATCAACAAAGGAGTAGTAAAATGGATAGTCCACACACCCTAATAACTTGTATTGTAAATAAGGGAGTTGCTGATGAAGTGATGGATGCAGCTCGTAAAGCTGGAGCTACTGGTGGAACAATTGTTAACGCCAGAGGAACAGGAAAAGAGGAAGATGTTAAATTTTTTGGTATTCAGTTAGTTCCAGAAAAAGAGATGCTTTTAATATTGGTTGGTTCAGGATTAACAGGTGAAGTTTTAGAAGCTATTAGAGTATTACCTTGCTTAGCAGAACCAGGTTCTGGGATTGCCTATTGTACCGATGTTGAAAGATTTATGACCCTTGGTGGAAAACCCACCGTTAAGATAAACTAATAAAAGGATCGTAAAAATACTCCCCTCTAAGATTGGGTAAAGCCTTCTCAATCATCTCATTAGAGGGGATTGTTATCTTCAAATTTAAATTAAATACTTTGTTTTGATTATTTCCTAAAAGGTTTTTTAGTTGTTTTTCCCCTACATTTGCTTCTCTTAATCTTTTGATTAGTAGCAAGGTCCCAACAAATCCTGGGATTCCTGAAGCTCCATTTTGTTTATCTAAAAGGGTGTGAGGAGCATGATCAGATTCAATCCAATCAACTTGTCCACTTAACAAAGAGTTAAAAACAGCTAATCTATCCTCTTCGCTTCTTAAAGGGGGATTCATTTTTAACAAATTATCTTTTGTGAAAGCTAAAGAGGAGTTTAATAGGGCGTGGTGGCTAGTTGCACCACTAGTGACCTTTATTCCCTCTTTTTTAGCTTTAGTTACTAAATCAATTGCCCCTTTAGTTGAAATGTGGGCTATGTGTAATGTCCCTTTAAAACCACAATTTTTTACAAACTCTATTTGTTCTCTTACCGACTCTATCTCAGCAATTGCAGGGCGAGCTAATAGGTGAGTTTCTGGTTTTGCTTTGTCATAAAGAGAGTTATCCATCAACTCCTCTTTTTCACAGTGAACAGCAAGTACTCCCCTATAATCATTTTTAACAAGAAGCTGATAAACTTTTTGTTGAACTAAAGAGCTAGTTAGTCCCATATTGCCAGTTGAGTGCCCTGCATACATCTTTAGTCCAATGACATTCTCATTTGTTTTAGCTAACTCAACAACCTCGCTTAGTTGATTTTCATCACTAGTAACTCCTGCATATACTCCGTAGAAGATACTATCATCAAGTTTTTGAGCCTCTTTTATTCTTTTAAGAATATTCTCTTTAGTAGTTAAAGGAGGATCTGTATTGGGCATATCAAACAAGGCTGTAAAGTGTGCTTTTTTAGCTACTTTAAAACCGTGCTCTAAGCTCTCTTTTTCTTTTTGGTTCCAATCTCTAAGGTGAACATGGGCATCAATCATAATAAATCCTTACTGTTTTGTTCGATATAGGGATAATCGATAAAAGTTCCCCATTGGCAAGTTAATCTCTCCCCGCACAAACACTCTCCACACATTCCAACCCCACACAATGTGTTTTGTTCTAAAGATAAGAAAATCTTATTTTTAGCAACCCCTTTAGATAATACCCTTTTTACTGCCTCTTTCATAAAAGCGGTAGGACCTACTATGTAACAACTTAGATCATTGGTCTCTGTTAGTTCTTCTTCTACAATATTTAAAACTCTACCTAAAACACCTTGATCACTAACTGATTTAACTTCTGAATACTCTTTGAGTTGTTTTTCTAAAGGGGAAGGACCTAAGTGACTAGTTCCAATGTAGGTTTTAATATTAGTTTGTTGCTCTTTTAATCTTTTTGCCAAGGCAGGTAAAACAGCTACCCCTGTTCCCCCTGCTATTAGCAAGGAGTTTTTACTTTTATCGATGGTAACAGGAGAGCCATACAATCCTCTAATAAATATTGAATCTTTAACCTTTAAATCAAATAAGGCAGAAGTAAATACTCCCTTTTTCTTAATTACAAAGGTTAATGGTTCATTTAAAGCAATTGAAAATGGTTTTTCCCCTATTTGTGGAAGCCATAAAAAAACAAACTCTCCTGCTTCAAAATCCCATTTTCCATTTAAAGTGAGAATTAGAATATCATCACCTTGGTATTTGATATCTACAATCTCTCTTTTTTCATACCCCATTGTTAGTTTATCGTTGTAGTAAGTTAAAGCAGTGTTGTGATCAACACCTGTAGTAACTAACTTTAAAAAATCTTCTTTTAGAGAGGCAAAGTAGGTGTTCCATTTTCTTTGATTAACTTTTCCTATAGCAGAACCTATCCCAACTACATCGCTACCCGCTTCTATCATCTTTAAAATCTCAGAGGCTTTGTGTACTCCCCCCATCCCTATTATGGGGATGTTAGGCCCTACCCATTTACGTACATCTTCTATGGCTTTAATAGCATCCTCAAAAATCCACTTGCCACTTTTACCACCTCTTCCACCAAGGGCATTTTGTAAAATTGGCTTTCCACTAGCTTTATCAAGGTGTACCACTGGTCCCACTGTGTTGATGGCAACTAACCCATCAACACCTTTTTCTACCAGATGTTTTGCGATTTCACCAATGTTGGAAACATTGGGAGTTAATTTGGCAAAAATAAGAGCTTTGCAGTTAGGAAACTTCTCTTTTATTGCTGATACATATTCACCTGCTATCTCTTTAGATGATCCAATATCAGAACCATATCCACTAGCTGCATGGGGGCAACTAAAGTTTAACTCGATGATATCAGCAATATCTTCAAACTTTTCAACCAATAGTAAAAAGTCTTCAATTGAGTTACCGCTGATTGAGACATTTAAAATTGATCTTAGTGGAGAAGTTTTTCTTAATTCAACTAACTGCTTATAAGCAACATCCATTCCACTGTTTCTTAGTCCAACAGAGTTGCCAAAAGATCCCCTTTCTACTTCACAGATAATGGGTTCTCTATTTCCTTTATTTAAGACAACTTGAAAACTCTTAGTTGTAATAACTGAGATCTCTTTAATTTCTCGATCAACAAATCTAATTAAAGGTGCTTGGGTGGTGGCAACTCCACTAACAGTTGCCAACATCAAACTCTCTGGGTTTTCTAATACCCTTTTATGATTAAGTATAAGTTTTTTTCTTAAAGACTCTTTATCTTGGATCCACTTCAAATCTGACACTCCTTAATTAAAGAAGCTATGTTATCAAGTGCCATCTCTAAATAATCTTTTGGGGTATCCTCATCTTTCCAAGGATGGGTAAGATTACTTGAACTGTTGATGCGGGCCAACTTAATTGGATAATTAGCCTCTTTTAAAATCTCAATAGTCTTTTGGGCACTTGCTCCTTGAGAACCCACACCTGGAATTAATAGGGGGATATTTTTAGAAGCATAAAAAGAGGCAATCTCTTTAAGCTCTTTTTCACTAGTAGCTCCAACTACTGCCCCTACCCCTGAATGTTTTTCAGCCCACCTTATGATTTGAGAAGCAACTTTTTTATATAAAGGCTCATTATTTTCTAAAACTAAATTTTGTAAATCACTAGCTCCACTATTACTAGTTCTATTTAAGATATAAATTCCTTTGTTTTCAAAATTAAAGGGCTCAATAGAGTCAGTTCCCATATAAGGACTGATAGTGACACTATCAGTTTGCCAACTTTCAAAAGCCTCGAATGCGTAGTTTAAAGATGAACGGGCAATATCTCCCCTTTTAGAATCTAAGATAACTGGAATGTTGGGAAAATACTCCTCTAACAAATCTAAAACACTACTTAAAGTAATTGATCCACTAAAATCGTTCTTACGAGGTTTATCATGGATAGTGTAATAACCAATGTTTGGTTTAAAAGCTGCAGGAGTTAAATCCTCTTTACTCATAGCTTCAAATAAATCTTTGCAATAACTTTCTACATCATTATGAAAATCCCCACTTTTAACAGGTAAGTATTCTTGTTGAAAGTCTAAACCCATACAGATACAGTTACCACTTTCTTCACTGCTTTCTATTAACTTCTCTAAATAGTTCATCTATCTTCCTTCACCCCATTTAAACGGGTCAGCTTTCCATTTTTCTAACTCTTTAGCATCATTAGAATCAACATAACCACTTCTAAGAGCTGTTGCAACAAGTTCATCATAACTAAGAAGTGTTACTAAAGTACAAGGAGGAGTAAGGGTGCTAAAAGCATCTAAAGAGGCTTTTAGTGAGTAGGTAAATATTGCTAAGCAATAAGAAACTACTCCATCAGCTTCTCTAATCGCATCTAAAGCTCTTATAGAAGAGCCCCCTGTTGATATTAAATCTTCAATTAATAAAACATTTTGGTTTTGGTATGAACCATCACTACCTAATCCCTCAATTACGTTTCCTAAACCGTGAGACTTTCCCGAAGAGCGCACATAAGAGAGTGGTTTACCCAATAAATCAGCTAAGGTGGTGGCGTGGGGGATACCTGCGGTTGCAGTTCCTGCAATGTTATCAACATCTATTTTTAGTTGTTCAATAAGATTTTTAAAACCTTCTGCTATTGTTCTTCTAGTAGTCGCATCATTTAGTAGGCGTCTATTGTCGTTGTAGATTGGCATACGGTAGCCGCTCGCCCAAGTAAATGGGACTTTGACATTTAGCTTGATAGCTTCAAGCTCGAGTGCTTTTTTAGCAATGATGGGACCATAATGGTTTTGGATCATCCTGATATTATCCACAATTTACCTCCAAATTTCTTCAAACGAGTGAGTAGCATTACAGTAGACACACTGATATTGGTTATCACTATTTCTTTCAAAATTAGCAGGAACACCCTCGTTGTGAGAAGGGTGGCTAATACAGGCTTCGTTATTACAAGCTAAATCATCAAAGTTGTATATGCGAGGAGGTAGATGAGTTCTATATTTTTCAATAACCTTTCCCCCTTTTATAAAGTTCAAAGTACATCCAGCAGCAACAGCTGCTAAGCGCTTTAAGCTCTTACGATCAAGTTGATACTCACCTGGTCTAAAGATTATCCCCTTATAAAGATGATCCTCTTTTTTACTAGTTGAGACCCATTCGCCCCCTTTCCGACTATCAAAATCCATAACCTTAATTATTTGTGCCATCTGTTTTCTGATGGCTACTGGATCTAGTCCTTTACAAATATGGTCAATAACTATCCCATCTTTGATGGGGTGAACCCCTTCAGAGTGTCTTTTAACTTCCCCATCAATTTTCTCTTTAGGTTGAACTTGAACAATGTATTGTTCATCTAAATCTTTTGGAGAGTAAGGCTCTCCTTTAAAGTCTTCCCCTATTTTACCAGCAATCATTGCCAATAAAACTATTCTCACATACATCCCATTTATTGATTGATTCTCCCACCCGTTTAAGGAGGTGTTATCTAAAAATTGCCCTATTGTTGGGTGGATGCGATGACGAGGAAGGGGGTGGTAGAACTTAGTATTCTCTTTTAACTTGGGAATATATTTTTCTTTAAAAGTTACCTTAGATCTTAATTCAACTTGTCTTTTAAGTATTTTTTCTCCCATCCTCTCTAATTGAGGGCGGGTGAAGTACCACTTAGTAGCTATATCTTCTTGCTCTAAGTAATCTCTAATTGAATCAAATAGGCGCACCTCATACCCATTTTCAACCATCTTGTTGTAGTAATTAAGTGGTAAAGCTAATTCAGGAGGGGCTATAAGATCTATTTTTACTTTATCAAATATTTTAAGACCATCAACTTTTGAGTGAACTGTCCTTCCGTAATATAAATCCCCTACTAGTGCTAAATGTAAAGAAGAGCTATCCCAATTGTTATCTTCTAAGAAAGTAAACTCATCTAAAAGCTCTTGAGTTGGATGTTCGTGTCTTCCATCTCCAGCGTTTATAAAAGCAACTTTTCTTTTTAAGTTATTTCGTTTAGTAAAGGCAGCAGCCTCTTCGTCCAACCAACGACAAACCCCTTCTAGTTTACTTCTTATGATAAACAGCGAGTTGTGATACCCAGCTAAGGTATTAAAGGTATCAGCATAACTTTCCCCTTTGTTAAAAGAGGAGCTATCTGTAGCTAAATCGCTAACTTTAGCTCGGTGAAACTTAGCTGCATTACGAAATGATTCACGAGTACGGGTGCTATCTTCCAAAAACACCTCATAAAGGCCAAAATCGGGATCATCGATTCGAAAGGTTTTTAAAACCTCTTCATCATCTTTTAAAATAGCCTCTTTTAAAATCTTAGTTTTTTCAAATAGATAGCGCCTTTCATCTATTGAGAGGTTATCAATTACTGCCAAAGAGCGACCGACAAATACATTTGTCATCTTTTTTTATCCCCTAGATATAAAAATACCGGTGAACAACTCACCGGCTATAAATCAATACAAGCACATCTACTTCTAGTTTCCTTCTGTAGGGTATGCTTCATAACTTCTCCTTCCTCTGTTACAAAAAAAGATATCAAAAGCTGATGATATTGTCTATAAGCACTTGATGGCAAAATTAAAAACTTACATATTAAAAGTTATGAAGACTAATCCTATGCGACTTTTAGAACAACACAACATCCCATATAAATTTCACCACTACCCTTTTGACCCTCATGGTAGTGCACTAGAGGTAACTAATAAGCTAAACATAGATGAAAATGCCCTTTATAAAACTATAGTAACAACTGCTAGCGATAATCAAATTAGAATCTTTTGCCTTCCTGTTACCTTAGAGCTCTCTTTAAAAAACTTACGCTCTATTTTTAAATTAAAATCAATTAGCTTAGTAGATCCTAAAGATTTATTAAAACTAACTGGTTATATTAGAGGGGGAGTTTCCCCTTTAGCTATGATAAAAAGCTACCCGCTATTTATAGATAACAGTATTTCCAATCAAACAAAGATTGTTATCAATGGGGGTAAGCAAGGATATTTAATTGAAGTTGATAAACAACAACTTATAAAACTTACTTCAGCAACTGAAATAAAGCTAACTTAAGTCCTTGATATAAACTAGTAGCGTAGCTATTATCAAATTATGAAAACTGTGATTTTAGGGGCTGGCAGACGGGGAAGAATTTTAGCTCGTCACCTCTCACTAGAAAAAAGGGATGTCATTGTAATAGATAGCGATCCTAAAAGGGCCTCTGATATCCAAAGCCAAGTTGATTGTATCGTCGTTGTTGGCAGTGGAACCGATGTAGCTGTCTTAAATGAGGCAGAAGTCTCTAAAGCAGATTTTTTTATTGCAGTAACCGACAGTGATGAGATAAACATCGTAGCTTGTGGTTTAGTTGAATCAATAAAACCTGAAGTAACTACAATCGCAGCCATTAGAAATTTAACTTACATGGGTAAAAACTCAACAGCAGTTCCTATCTTAGGGATTAACTACATAGTGAATCCTGAAGCAGAGACTGCAGATGAGATTAAAACCTTCATCAACCGTGGTATTTTTACCGATGCAATCACCTTTGAAAAAAGTGATTTAGTTTTATACAACGTTTATATCTCTTCCAACAGCAGTTTTGCCAACAAAACTGTAGCACAATGTCGCTCTTCTATTGGTCCAGAATTTGTCATTGCTGCAATCAACAGAGACAAAGAGGGAATAATACCCACAGGTGATACTGTAATTAAACCAACTGATAACCTCTCAGTTGTAGCTTACGAATCCGATAAAGAACAACTTTTTAAAGTTTTAGGTCACAAAAGAACTAAAGCTAAAAAGATTGTAATTGTTGGGGGAAGTAAAATTGCCCGCTTTTTATTAAAATCATTTGAACCTAGCCAATTAAAGAACATCGTCTTAATTGAAAAAGAGACAGATGTGTGTGATTTATTTGCCTCCTTGTTTCCAAACCTCTTAGTGTTACAAAGTGACATTACCGATGAAACTATCTTTGAGTCAGAGAGATTAGATAAATACGATTTACTAATTAGTCTTACCGATAACGATGAGTTAAATATCATCACTGCTAGTTATGCTAAACACATTGGAGTTGAATCGACCATTGCCCTAATTAAAACAAACAACAACTACCTCAATTTAGCTCGTCACTTACACATTGATTCAATTCTAAGTGTTAGTGAAGCAACAGTAGATTCTTTATTAAAGTTTATGAGAGGTTCTCATGTTAGCTCTCTTCACACCCTCTTTGACGGGAAGTTTGAAGTTTTTGAGTTCGTAATTAGTGAAGAGATGAAAGTTGTTAATAAAACAATTGCCCAAATTCCCCTTCAAAATAGAGCGATCATTGCTGGTGTTACTAAAAGTAGTGGTAAGAACATCATCCCCACAGGAAATTACCAAATAAGTAGTGGTGATGTTTTATTAGTTTGTGCTGAAAGAAAAGAGATCCCCTCTATTCAAAAGATTTTCAGTTAAGGTAAATAAGGTGAATTGGAAACAAACATTTAGATTATTAGGGACAGTACAACTCATTATTGCCTCTTTTATGGTTATTCCCACCCTCCTAGCTGTGTACTTCAAAGAGTGGTTAGCTTTTAATTCCTTTTTAGTGACCTTAGCTATAATCTTAATTTATGTCACAGTTATCTTAATTGTTGGTAGGAGGTGGGAATCAGATAATCTTTCAATTGCCAACGTTTATTTTTTCATCACCCTCACTTACATCGTTGCAACAACACTAGGTGCTATTCCTCTTTATCTAAGTAAGACTACAGTAGATTTTGCTTCAGCTTTTATGGAGATGGCTAGTGGTTTTAGTACTACAGGTTTAACTACCCTAATAAACATTGAAGCAAGTTTTAAATCAATTTTATTTTGGCGCTCTATGAGTAACTGGTTAGGGGGAATGGGAATTATTGTCCTCTTTGTAGCTCTTCTTCCAATAGTGGGCCAACAAGGGGTTCAACTTTACACAGCCGAAGTGGTGGGACCAGATAAAAGTAAGCTAACACCTAAGATTAAAGATAGTGCCTTAGTGTTGTGGTTAACCTACTTAACCTTAACAACAATGGAGACTATTTTACTTTTAATTGGAAAAGTTGGATTGTTTGATGCTGTTACTATCTCTTTAGGAACTATCTCCACTGGAGGTTTTGCTCCTAAGAATAACTCCATTGAGTATTACAACAGTGCTTATGTGGATATTGTAATCACTATTTTTATGCTCTTAGGGGGGATTAACTTCGCCCTTTATTACGCAATTATCAAAGGGAAGTTTAAAAAGCTCTTTAGTGATTTAGAGCTAAAAGTTTATTTAGCTATTTTCTTTTCAGTTTTCTTACTAATTACTGTGACACTGATGGTGCAAGGAAATTACAATTCTGTAGGCACTGCCTTACGCCACGCCTCTTTTAACAGTGCCTCAATATTAACTACAACAGGTTTTAGTAATTCCAACTACAATAATTGGCCCTACTTAGCCCAAGGACTACTGCTAATCTTAATGTTAAGTGGAGGTAGTAGTGGCTCCACTAGTGGTGGGATTAAAGTATCGCGACTTGTTACAATGTTTAAATTAGCAGGGCAAAACATTAGGACGATGTTACACCCCAAAGGAAGATTTACCATTCAAAGAGAGAGTGAGAAGATTCCTTGGCGAGCAGTTAACGCCATAACAGGTTTTATAGCTTTGTATTTAACACTGATATTAGCATCAACTTTAGTTGTTGCTTCAGCGGGTTATGATCTAACAACTTCTTTATCTTCTGCTTTAACTAGCGTTGGAAATATTGGATTAGGTTTTGGGGCTGTGGGACCTGGGGGTATTAGCTTTTCTTTAATGCCCTCTTATGTTAAATGGTTTTTATCAATAATGATGTTAGCTGGAAGATTAGAGATTTATACTATAGTTGCCTTGTTTAGCAGAAACTTTTGGTCTCGTTAAACTACTCGGTTATTAAAATAGTGTCTTACTCGTCTTAGCGTTAAATTCAAAATTAAAAATAAAATAATTGTTAAAGCAACTACAGCAACTGAAGTAGACCAAGATAAGATTTTTGAAGACTCTATAGATTTTAAGTGAAAAAAATCTGCTGCCACTACCCCTAATGAACTAATAGTAATTAATGAAAGCACAATATCAGTGATAGTTGGTTTACCAAATTGGAACCTTAAAGCCAAAACAGCAAGGGAAATTAAAACAGTTATGTAAGTTGGAATGGCAATTGTGATTGCCCAACTCACTACCCCACTTTGATAATAATTTAAAAACAACAAGTAAATTGGAATTGCTACTAGTGCACTTAAAGTAATTGCTTTTCCTTTTTGCTCTTTGTTAAAAAATGGTAAGACAAAGACTAACCAAAAAAGGAGAACAGAACTAGAAATATAAACTGACCAACTAAGTTTAAAATTAACTAAATCAATTAAGGTAACCAAAACTATAGTAATAACACTGTAAAGGGTGGCAAAAATTTTATAAGAGGGCTTAAGTAAAATGGCAACTAATAAAGCAGCTCCTCCAAAAACAACAGAGACTAAAGGGATGTAAGGATTAAAAGATTTTAAAGCAAAAGAAGTTATTACCAAAGTAATAATAGCAATCACCATAAAAGCAACAATTAATTCAAACACCCCTTGTCTGTTTTTATCAAAAAGGGGGTGTTTTTCTTTAGTGGAAGTTTTTATAGGTGCGAATAAATTATCCTCTTTTTCTCCAATTATTTGTTTGGAGGCTACTACCTCAGTATTACACAGAGGGCAAGAACTTGTTCCACTACTAAGTTTAACTCCACAATTTACACAGTATGCCATCTTTAATTCCTTCTATTCTTCTCGGTTAGAGGAGATTTCCACCTCTATTCCTTTTTCAACTAATGATCTAAACACCTCTTTTTCAAAAGTAGTGTTGTCACTTAAAATTGAGGTAAAATTAATTATTAAGTGCTCTTTTACCCCAATTGCTGCTAAACTCACCTTATTTTTCTTACTGGGACTTAAATAAAAGTCTCCTCTTTTAACTACCTCTTTCATCCCTTTAGGGAAACTCACTGCCCCTAAGTTACTTAGTGTTGTGCTGAAAATAGAATCTCCATACGAATCACTAAGGAGTTTCATAAAAGGCTTTTTAAAGATATTAGGGGCCCACCTAATTAGAATATGACGCCTGCCAGCAACGTTACGAGCAACTTGGCGACTAAGGGTTTTAGAGTTGATACCCCCTCTAAGTTGGTGCATCACTTGCTCTAAAATCTCTTCAAAACTCCAAAGTCCTAAAGAGGGATCAACTCCAATTACAACAAACAAGGTAAAATTCCTTAGTGATGTTGAATCAAAGTGCCTTCTAATATTAACAGGAACTGAAACTCTAATTGGTTTGTTATTTTTCTCTTTTTTAACTTGTCCACTTTGAATCTTTTGTAAAGCAAAGATAAGTTCACTAACTAAAAACTCTGTTATGGTAACGTTGTACTTTTTAGAGATCTCTTTTAGCTGTTCTATCTTTATCTTTCCACTAATAGAAAGTACATCGTCAGTTAAAGTTCCTTTACTTAAATGAAAAGCTTTTTGTTCTGTTCCAAAGACAGACTTTAAAGGTTTATAAAACTTCTCAAACGAATCTTCAATCTCTTCTGGTGGCACTTTCTCATTAGGTAAAAGTATTTGTGGATCACTATCCACTTCAATACCACTGAGTCTTAAATACTCAGCTGTTAATGATTTTAAGAAGGTAAGACCACCAGTTCCATCGGTAAGAGCGTGAAAAAACTCAACAGCAATCCTATTTTTAGTGTAGAACACTTTAAAGAGGTATCTGTTAGCCCCTTTTTTGGGGTGGATATAACCACAAGGGTAAC